>FWPU01002061.1_pt1 | contig 57538 bp, 46 predicted proteins | sample 2228361 | NCBI WGS metagenome assembly FWPU01 (sample SAMEA103939777, study PRJEB20133) | metagenome | reverse complement strand
ATCGCCACCCTAGCCGAACCGACGCTGAAGCTGTCGCCTAAAGGCGAGGGCTTCAACCCTCCCAAAGTGGGACAGTGAGGCCTTTCGTGCAGGGCACGACGGCCCGGTGCACAAACGGTCGCGCTCGGGTGTCTCTCCGACGAGTACGTACCGGGCGGCCGGAGGGGGACGCCCGATGGCCTTCTCGCCGGAACGCCTCTCCTCCGGCGAGGAGGCTTCTTTTCACGCGCGGCGCAAATACTCCTGCAGCGCGCGCACGTCGAGGTCGGCTCGAGCGAGCGCCTCGAGGCCCTCCACGGCCATGCGCGCCGCCTGCACCGTCGTGTAGTACGGCAGCCCGTGCATCAGCACCTCGCGGCGAATGGAGAAGCTGTCGGCGATCTCCTTCTTGCCGAAGGTGCTGTTGATGACGAGGACGATCTCGCCGTCGATGATCTTGTCGACGATGTTGGGCCGGCCCTCGACCACCTTCAGCACCATCTGGCAGCTCACGCCCTTGCGCGAGAGGTACTCGTGGGTGCCGCGGGTGGCCACCACCTGGAAGCCGAGGGCCACCAGGCGCCGGGCGAGGTCGACCACCGCCGGCTTGTCCTCGTCCTTCACCGAGATGAACACGTTGCCCGACCTGGGCAGCTTCATGCCGGCCGCGAGCTGTGCCTTGGCGAAGGCGGCCGGGTAGTCGTCGGCCAGGCCCATCACCTCGCCCGTCGATTTCATCTCCGGCCCGAGAATGACGTCGACCCCCGAGAAGCGCGCGAACGGGAAGACCGACTCCTTCACCGCCTTGTGGCGCAAGTCGACCTCGCGCGTGTAACCGAGCTCCCTCAGCGTCTTCCCCACCATGCACAGCGCGGCGATCTTCGCCAGCGGCACGCCGGTGGCCTTGGAGACGAACGGCACCGTGCGGCTCGCGCGGGGATTCACCTCGAGAATGTAGATGACCTTCCCCTGAATGGCGAACTGCACGTTCATCAGCCCGACGACGGTGAGCTCGCGGGCCAGAAGCGACGCCTGGTCCTTCATGCGCTCGACCAGGTCGGGCGAGAGCGAATGCGGAGGCAGCGTGCAGGCCGCATCGCCCGAGTGCACCCCCGCCTCCTGGATGTGCTCGAGCACCCCGCCGACGAGCACGTTGCCCTCGCGGTCGGCCACCAGGTCCAGGTCCACCTCGATCGCGTCCTTGAGGAAGCGGTCGATGAGCACCGGGTGCTCGGGCGACGCGTCGACGGCCTCGCGCATGTACCGCTCGAGGTCGGCCTGGTCGTAGACGACCTCCATGGCCCGGCCGCCGAGCACGTACGAGGGCCGCACCATCACCGGGTAGCCGATGCGCTCGGCGACCTTGAAGGCCTCCTCGTGCGAGCGGGCCACGCCGTTCTCGGGCTGCCGCAGCTTGAGCTTCTCGATGAGCGCGGCGAAGCGCTCGCGGTCCTCGGCGCGGTCGATCGCGTCGGGCGAGGTGCCGAGGATCTTCAGGCCCGCCTTCTCCAGCGGCACCGACAGCCTGAGCGGCGTCTGGCCGCCGAACTGGACGATGGCGCCTGTCGGTTTCTCGCGCCGGGCGACCTCGAGCACGTCCTCGATGGTGAGCGGCTCGAAGTACAGCCGGTCGGAGGTGTCGTAGTCGGTCGAGACGGTCTCGGGGTTGCAGTTGATCATCACCGTCTCGTACCCCGCCTCGCGCAGCGCGAAGCTGGCGTGCACGCAGCAGTAGTCGAACTCGATGCCCTGCCCGATGCGAATCGGCCCGCTGCCGAGGATGAGCACCTTCTTGCGGCCGGTCGGAGCCGCCTCGTCCTCGTCCTCGTAGCTCGAGTACAGGTACGGGGTGTACGCCTCGAACTCTGCGGCGCAGGTGTCGACCCGCTTGTACGACGGCCTGATGTTGCGCGCGTGGCGGAAGGCCCGCACCTCGTCCTCGCGCGCGCTGAAAAGCTGGGCCAGATAGCGGTCGGAGAAGCCGTGCGCCTTCGCCTGGCGCAGCAGCTGATCGGGCAGCTTGTCGAGCCGGCCGAGCTCGGCGATGAGGCGCGACTCCTTCACCAGGTCGCAGATCTGCCGCAAGAACCACGGGTCGATCTTCGAGAGCGCGGCCACCTGCTCGACCGTCATGCCCTCGCGGAAGGCCTGGGCCAGGTACCAGGGCCGCTCCGGGCGCGGCACGCGCAGGGCTTCCTTCAGCGCCGACTCGCGCTCGCCCTCGTCCTGCGGCAGCGGCGGGGCCTCGAGCGACAGCCGCCCCAGCTCGAGCGAGCGGAGCGCCTTGCCATAGGCCTCCTTGAAGCTGCGGCCGATGGCCATCACCTCGCCCACCGAGCGCATCGTCGTGTTCAGCGTGCGGTCGGCGTGCGGGAACTTCTCGAAGTTGAACCGCGGAATCTTCACCACCACGTAATCGATGGTGGGCTCGAACGACGCCGGCGTGTCGCGGGTGATGTCGTTCTTCAGCTCGTCGAGCGTGTACCCCAGGGCGAGCTTCGCGGCGACCTTGGCGATGGGGTAGCCGGTGGCCTTCGAGGCCAGCGCAGACGAGCGCGACACCCGCGGGTTCATCTCGATGACGACCATGCGGCCGTCGGCCGGGTTCACCGCGAACTGGATGTTGGAGCCTCCGGTGTCGACGCCGATCTCCCGGATGATGGCCAGCGCCGCCTGCCGCATGCGCTGGTATTCCTTGTCGGTGAGCGTCTGCGCCGGCGCGACGGTGATGCTGTCGCCGGTGTGCACGCCCATCGGGTCGAGGTTCTCGATGGCGCAGACGATGATGACGTTGTCCTTCGAGTCGCGCACCACCTCGAGCTCGTACTCCTTCCACCCGAGCACCGACTCCTCGATGAGAATGGTGGAGGTCGGGCTCGCCTTGAGCCCCTGCCAGACCATCGCCTCGAGCTCGTCGCGGTTGTAGGCGATGCCCCCGCCCGTGCCGCCGAGCGTGAACGAGGGCCTCAAGATGGCCGGGAAGCCGATCTCCTCGACGATGCGGTTGGCCTCGGCCATCGAGCGGGCGTAGCCGCTTCGGGGCAGCTCGACGCCGATGCGCTGCATCGCCTCCTTGAAGAGCTGCCGGTCCTCGGCCTTGTTGATGGCCTCGAGCGAGGCGCCGATCAGCTTGACGCCGTAGCGGTCGAGCGCTCCCCCCTCGGCGAGCGCCTTGGCCAGATTCAGCGCCGTCTGCCCGCCCATCGTCGGGAGCAGCGAGTCGGGCCGCTCGCGCGCGAGGATCTTCTCGGCCGACTCGACGGTGATGGGCTCGATGTACGTGCGGTGCGCCAGCTCCGGGTCCGTCATGATGGTCGCCGGGTTCGAGTTGAGGAGAACGACCTCGACCCCCTCCTCGCGCAGCGACTTGATGGCCTGCGTGCCCGAGTAGTCGAACTCGCACGCCTGGCCGATGACGATCGGCCCCGAGCCAATCACCAAGACTTTCTCGATGTCCTTGCGCTTTGGCATCGGGCGGCCCACATACCACGCGCGTCTGCCTTTGGGGCGCGCTATCCGCCAACTCGAACGCGGCGGTCCCTCACGCCCTCGCGATCGGCCGCGCAGGGCCGAGGCAGCTGGCGATGAAACCGCGCACCGCTCCGCAGACGACGTCGGTCAGCGCATGTCCCGTCGGCAGCTCGGCGAGCTCGACCTTCGCCCCGCGAGCGGCGAGCGCCACGTACGCGTCGCGCGAGGCCTGGTGCGGCAACACCTCGTCGCGCACGCCGTGCACCAGCAGGAATTCGCGGCCAGAAGCCCGCGCCAGCAATGCCTCGTCGCCGCGGGCGAGCGCGTCGAGCTTGCCGGCCACGCTCACCACCGCGGCGAACGGCGACGGACTGGCCAGCCCCAGCTCAAGCGCCAGCACGCCGCCCTGCGAGAAGCCCCACACCGCCGTCAGCTCGGGACCGACGCCCAGGTCGCGCCGCAGCTCGGCCCACAGCGAAAGCAGCGCCTGCCGCGACGTCGCGATGCCCTCCGAGCGCTGCTCCGGGAGATACCAGGCGTGGCCCCGCTCCCAGAAGTACGGGCCGCGCGGCAGCACGCAGGCGCCGCGGTCGAAGATCTTCTCGGCGGCCGACTCCAGCACCTCGGGTGACGAGCCCCGCCCATGGAGCGCGATGACCAGCCCTCCGTCCGCCCGCTCGGGCCGCAACACGCAATAGGCCAGCCCCGCCTCGCTCTGTCGCCACTCGGCGCCCATGGCCCTTCTGCTAGCATGCCCGCCTCCGCCGCGCACGGCGGGCAAGGAGGTGGAATGCGTTCGCGGCTCGCGTGGGTGGTGCTCGTCTCGGCGGCGGTGGCGCGCGCGCAGACGGATGGTGGATCGACTCCGCCGGCCCAGAGCCCCGCTCCTGCCGGGGGGGCCCCCGCCGTTCCCGCCGCGCCCGCACCGTCCGATGCGCCCGCCGAGGGTGCGCAGCCGGACAAACCCGGCAAGCCTGCCGCCGAGCCGTCGGGCACGGACGTGCTGAAGCCCGCTCCGACGACGAACGTCCAGCGCGTACGCAAGAAGCTCGACCGGCTGCAGGAGCTCCCACCCGAAGAACAGCAGCAGGTGCTCGACGAGATGATGCGCCAGGTCACCCCGCCGAAGCCGGACGTACCGCAGGTGGCACTGCCCGCGACCACTCCCGACGTCGGCGCCGGGCCGGGCAGCGAGCTCGAGTCGGCACGGCGCGTGGCGCGCCACTTCTTCGAGAACATCATCGCCGGCGACGCGCGGGCGCTGGTGAGCTACTCCACCTTTCCGTTCTTCCTCGACGGCCGCACCGTGGCCCAACCCGACGAGCTGTTCCAGGAGTGGCTGAAGAACCTGCGCGCCAAGCGCACCGACCTCCTCAAGCTCTATGACGTCGAGGTGCTGACGCCGGCCGAGATGGAGAAGAAGTACGGCCGGCCGCCTTCGCGCCTGCAGGCGATGCCGTGGCAGCGCTCGCGCACGTACGTCGCGGTGGGCAACCTGTCCGGCCGCGCAGCGGTGGCCGTCATCAAGGACACCGGCAGCGGCTGGCGCGTGGTGGGCTACCACGACTGAGGTCATGCCGATGGCCGGCTCTCAGGTGAGTTGCGACGCGAACGCGCCCAGCCGCTCGAGCCCCTTCTCGATCGTCTGGCGCGAGGTGGCGAACGAGAGCCGCAGGTAGCCCTCGGCACCGAACGGCAGGCCCGGCACCGCGGCGATCTTCACCTCGTCGAGGAGCAGCTCCGAGAGCTGCACGCTGCCGGCGATGATCTGGCCCTTGAAGCGCTTGCCGATCCACTGCTCGACGTTGGGGAAGACGTAGAACGCGCCCTCGGGCATGCGGCAACGCACGCCGGGCACCTGGTTCAGCCCGGCGACGAAGAGGTCGCGGCGGGCCCTGAGCTCGGCCACCATCTTCTCCACCGGCTCGGTCGGGCCATCGAGCGCCGCCACCGCGCCCTTCTGCGCGAAGGAGACGGGGTTCGACGTCGACTGGTCCTGCACCGATTGCATGGCGGCGATGAGCTCCTTGGGCCCGGCCGCGTACCCCAGTCGCCAGCCGGTCATGGAGAAGGCCTTCGAGAGCCCGTTCACCACCACCACGCGCGACTTGAGATCCGGCGCGACGTTGGCGATGTTCCGGAACGGCCCCGGCACGTAGAGGAGCTTCTCGTAGATGTCGTCGGTGACGATGAGGCAGTCGTGCCCGCGCAGCACCTCGGCCACGCGCGAGAGGGCTTCGGCCGACAGCACCGCGCCGGTGGGGTTGCCCGGGTAGTTGAGGATGACCGCCTTCGTCCGCGGCGAGAGCGCCCGCTGCAGCTGCCGCGGGTCCGGCGCGTACCCGTCCTCCTCGGAGGTGTCGACGATGACGGGGTTGCCCTCGGCCAGGTGCACCATCTCGGGGTAGCTCACCCAGTACGGCGAGAAGACGATCACCTCGTCGCCGTCGGAGACGAGCGCCTGGAACAGGTTGTAGAGCGCGTGCTTCGCTCCGCACGAGACGAGAATCTGATCCGCCGCGTACGACAGGCCGTTGTCGCGCTCGAGCTTGCGCGCGATGGCCGCCTTCAGCTCGGGGATGCCGCCGGTGGCCGTGTACTTGGTGAACCCCGCCTGCAACGAGTCGGCGGCGGCGCGCTTGACGTGCTCGGGCGTGTCGACGTCGGGCTCTCCGGCCGCGAAACCCAGCACGTCCACGCCCTGGGCCTGCAGCGCCTTCGCCTTCGCGTTCAGCGCCAGCGTCGGCGACGGCCGCACCGTTCTCATCCTGCGCGCGAGGTTCATGTACGCCCCTCTACCACACTCCTAACGCGGCCTCTTGAACTTCGCCTCGAGCTTCTCGAGCACGTTGGGCGGCACCAGGCCCTTGACGCTCCCCCCGAGCGAGGCCACTTCGCGCACGATGCGGGACGAGATGTAGAAGTAGTCCTCGCCGGTCATCATGAAGACGGTCTCGATCTTCGGGTCGAGCGTCCGGTTCATGTTGGCCATCTGGAACTCGTACTCGAAGTCGCTGACGGCCCTGAGCCCGCGCAGGATGACGTGGATGCCTTTTTTCTTCGCGTACTCCACGAGCAGGCCCTGGAAGTCGTCGACCTCGACGCGCACGTCGGGCACCGCCTCGCGAATCAGCTGTCGCCGCTCCTCGACCGAGAAGACGGCCGGAGCCTTCTGCGGGTTGTGGGCAATCGCGACGACCAGGCGATCGAACATCTGCAAGCCCCGCTGGATGAGGCTCAAATGGCCGTTGGTCAGCGGGTCGAACGAACCGGGGTAGATGGCGGCCGGCATGGGGCGGCGAGCATCGGGCGCTCCGCCGATGCGGGTCAAGCATCACGGGCAGAAGCGCCGTGCGCCACGTAGAACGACACCATCGTGTCGCCGAACCGCCGCTGGTCCGCCCGCGCGAGGCCGCCCGAGAAGTCGGGAGCCTCCTCGCGCCGGTCGTGCTCGACGACGAAGCGCCCCCCGGGCGCCAGCACTGCCCCCACCCGCCCGAGCAGCTCGCCGACCGCTCGGGCCGCATACGGCGGATCGGCGAACACCAGCTCGAATTTTCGCCCGTCCCCCTCGAGGCGATCGAGCGCCCGCGCCACCGGCGAGGCCAGCACCTCGATCTGCTTCTCGAACCCCAGCGCCTGGGCGTTGGCGCGGATGAGCCGCACCGCCTCGCGCGACGAGTCGACCAGCACCGCCGAAGCCGCTCCGCGCGAGAGCGCCTCGAAGGCGAGCGCTCCGGTGCCCGCGTAGAGGTCGAGCACGGTGAGCCCGTCCATCCACTGCCCGAGGACGTTGAACACCGTCTCGCGCACGCGGTCCGACGTCGGCCGGATACCGTCGTCCTTGGGGCCGAGCAACGGCCGGCCGCGGGCAGTGCCGGCGATGATTCGCATCACGCCTCCGCGCCGCCCGAATAGAAGCTCGCCACCGCCCGGGCGGAGCCCACCGCTCCGAGCGATTCGAGCCAGGCGTGTGCCTCGGCGAACGAGAGGGCCTCGATGCGCTCGCGCGACTCGGGCGCGGGCGGCTGCAGCGCGGGCGCGGCGAGGGCCAGCACGTCGGTGACCGGCAGGCCCGCTCCGTCGGCGCGCGCCTGCAGCGCCATCTGGTGCTCGCCCGAAAGGTGCGAGAGCGCGATTCGGCCGAAAGCGGCCGCAGGCTCGTACTTGCGCACGCCGGCCTGCACCCAATCCCGAGCGCGCTCGGCGAGAGTGCCGCCGAGGTCCTCGAGCGACAACGAAGCGCCGTGCGCCTCTGCGGCTGCGGCGATCTCGCGCACCAGGTCGAAGTCCAAGAACGCCTCCCCCGAGACGGCCCTGCTGGTCAGGCGCAAGAAACGGGGAACGATGCCGCATTTGGCCAGCTCGCCCAACAACGCACGAGCCGCGCCGGCCGACGTGCGGCCCTCCTCGTCGCGCGGCGCCGCCACCTCGACGGAGAGCTCGCGTTCGAGCGCGGGCGAGGCCAGCTCGGCGATGCAATGGGCCGCCTCGTCGGGCGCAAGCCGCGAGCCGTCGAGCGAGAGCAACGTGAAGCCCGCGTCGACGATGCGGAACGTCGCCTGGAGCAACGGCTCGAGCGCGCGCGCGTCCGCACGAGCGATGCGAATCGGCCCCGCCTGCAGGAAGAACGGGCCGAGCCGGCGCACCTCCTGCGCCGCTTGCTTCACAGCGTGGAAGAAGCGGTACGCCGACTCGCGCTCGTTCGGCGCGTACGGTGCCGAAAAGCCGACGATCGCCTCGAGATCGCGCGCGGCGCGGAAGAGCCCGGGCAGCGCCGCCTCGCTCCCGACGGGCACGCACAGCATCGCCACGCCGTCCGGGAGTGCCAAAATCAGCTCGCGCGGATCGAGCACCGGCAATGCGGCGCCCGAAAGACTCGCCACCGCGTTGGTCGGCCTCAAAGACAAGAGCCTGTCGGACGCTCCCATGCGAGCCGGCCTCTAGCAGAGCGGGCGTGTCGAGGCGACATGGCCGGGCGGCCGCCCGCGGTCAGTGGACTTCGCCCAGGTGCGCGTACGTCTCGCTCTCGATCTGAATCGTCGTGTGGTCGATGCCGAACCGGTCGAACAGCTCGTGCTTCACCGCCGAGAGAATCGCGTCGTTGTGGCAGACGTTCGGGTCGGCCACGACCAGGTGCGCCGACAGCGCGTAGATGCCGCTGGAGATGGTCCACACGTGCAGGTCGTGCACCGCCAGCACGCCGGGCACGGCCTTCATGATCTCGCGCACGGCCTCCATGTCGACGTGCGCCGGTACCGCCTCGAGCAGAATGTCGACCGCGTCGCGCACCAGCCGCAGCGCTCCGAGCACGATGAGGAGCGCGATCGCCACCGCCACAATCGCGTCGACCGCATACCAGCCCGTCAGCCAGATGAGCCCCATGCCGGCGAGCACCCCGACGGACGAGAGCGTGTCGCCGAGCACGTGGAGGAACGCTCCGCGCACGTTCAGCGTGTGCGACCGGTGCAGGAACGTCAGCGCCAACAGGTTCGCGAACAGGCCGATGGCGCCCACCGCCGCCGCCGGCCCGAGCTGGATGGCTTCGGGGCGGATCAGCCGCTCGTAGCCTCTCCAGACGATGAACGTGCTGAGGCCGATCAGCACCACGCCGTTCAAGAGCGCGGTGAGAATCTCCGCGCGGTAGTACCCGTACGTCCGCCGCACGTCGGCGGGCCGAGCCCCCAGGTACATCGCGACCAGGCTCAGCACGATGGCCGAGATGTCGCCCAGCATGTGGCCGGCATCGGCGCTCGGCCAGGGCGATGAGCGCCGTCACCGCCAGCGCGGCCAGAAGCCGCCGCCGGTCCTTGCGCCGGGCCTCGTCCGAGGCCGGCCGCGCGCGCTGAACGCCCGTCGCGTGCCCGTGATCGTGGTCGCCTTCGTGTGGGGCGTGAGGGGCGTGCACGTCGCGCAGCGTCGAGCTCAAGTCGAAGCTCATCATCATCCCCACCCCCACCCGCCGCAAGCGCCGGCAGAGAGCCCGCCGCGCGCGCGGCAGCCGGCCGCCACCCGCCCGAGCAGCTCGCAAGGGTTGCAGCACCCGTGTGGGTTCAGGTACTCGCTCGTTTGAGGCGCTCGCGTGTCAGCGGCTAAAATTCGGACACTTCGACCAGGAAACCTGTCCTGAGTTGAGTCAACACGTTTGCCTGGGCGGCACGCAGGCGGAGGCGGGCTAGTGGACTTCGAACGGCATCTCAACCTGCACACCATCATCATGCTGCGGGACGTCATCCGCAAATGGTGGCGCATGGAGCTCTCGTTCGCCGACAAGAGCGGCACGGTCATCGACTGGCAGAAGGGCGACATCGTTCCGCCGCCCAACGACTTCTGCCGGCTGTCGCTCTTCTCGAAGGAGGGGTTCCGTCGCTGCTGCCAATCGGTGAAGGTGCTGCACGAGAAGTTCAAGAGCTCGAAGAAGCTCAGGCGCTGCCAGTTCCACGACTGCCACCTTTCCTTCACCATCGTGGGCGCGCCCCTGTACATCAATGGCGAGTACGAGGGCATGCTCTTCGTCGAGGGCTTCGCGCGGCTTTCGCTGAACGACCGCGACGGCGAGATGCTCAAGGCGAAGATCCGCGAGCTGAACAACGGCGCCACCGATCTCGACCGCGCCGTCGAGCGCATTCCCCTCTTGAGCCAGGCGGAGATCGAGAAGCTCTGCGACCTGCTCGAGTTCGCGGTGAACGAGATCGCCAACTACGAGGCTGAGATGGCCAAGAAGGACGAGACGATTCAGACGCTCTCGTCCGAGCTGTCCGACCGGTACAAGTTCGAGAACATCGTCGGCAAGTCGGGGCCGATGCTGGAGATCTTCCGGCTTCTGGAGAAGGTCTGTAACTCGGACTCGACGGTGCTCATCAACGGCGAGTCGGGCACCGGCAAGGAGCTGGTGGCGCGCGCCATCCACTACAACGGCCCGCGCAAGGACAAGCCGTTCGTGGTGCAGAACTGCTCGGCCTTCAACGACAACCTGCTCGAGAGCGCGCTGTTCGGCCACGTGAAGGGCAGCTTCACCGGAGCGCTCCGCGACAAGAAGGGCCTGTTCGAGGTGGCCGACGGCGGCACGTTCTTCCTCGACGAGGTCGGCGACATGTCGCCGGCCCTTCAAGTGAAGCTCTTGCGCGTGCTGCAGGAGGGCACCTTCCTGCCGGTGGGCGGCACCCAGGTGAAGGAGGTCAACGTGCGGGTCATCGCGGCCACGCACAAGGACCTGCAGGAGCTGGTCAAGAAGGGCCAGTTCCGCGAAGACCTCTACTACCGCATCAACGTCATCCGCATTCAGGTGCCGCCGTTGCGCGAGCGCAAGGACGACCTGCCCATCCTCATCGACCACTTCATGAAGAAGCACTCGCGGCCGAACCAGCGCGCCCGCGGCCTGGCGCCGGACGCGATGGCCATTCTCGCCGCGTACCACTGGCCCGGGAACATCCGCGAGCTGGAGAACGAGATCGAACGGCTGCTCGTGCTCGGCTCGGACCTGGAGATGATCCCCGGCGAGCTCATCTCGAGCCGCATCCGCGACGCGGTGAGCCCCGGCGGCGCGAGCTTCATCCCCACCGCCCGCGCCACCGGCAAGCTGAACGAGGCGGTCGAGATGCTCGAGCGCGAGATGATCACCCAGGGCCTCATCCGCACCCGGAACAACAAGAGCCGGCTGGCCCGCGAGCTGGGCATCAGCCGGTCGAACCTCATCCTGAAGATCGCCAAGTACGGGCTCGACAAGGTCGCCTCGGGAGGCAGCGACGAGCCCGAAGAGGCGAGCGCCTGAGCCCGTGAGCTACTACCGACAGGACTACCTGAAGACGCCGGACGGAGCCTCGCTCTACTTCGAAGTCCGCGGCGAAGGCTCGCCCGCCCTCGCCCTCTGCGACGGGTTGGGCTGCGACGGCTTCGCGTGGAAGTACCTTCTGCCGCACCTTTCGCAGCGACACCGCGTGGTGAGGTGGCACTACCGAGGCCACGGCAAGTCCAGTCTTCCGGCCGACCCGACCCGCATCGGCATGCTCTTCACCTGCGACGATCTGCGGGCGGTGCTCGACGCGGCGGGCGTCGAGCGGGCCGTCGTCTTCGGCCACTCGATGGGCGTGCAGGTCGCCCTCGAGTTCCACCGGCGCCACCCCGAGCGCGTCTCGGGCCTGGTGCTGATCTGCGGCTCGTACGGGAACCCGCTCGACACCTTCCACGACCACACGCTGCTTCGCACCGTGTTCCCCTTCGTTCGCCAGCTGGTCGAGCGCTTCCCCACCGCATCGCGCAAGGTGACGCGAAAGCTGCTCAAGACCGAGCTCGCCGTGCAGCTCGCGCTGAAGACCGAGCTGAACGAGCACCTGATGCAGCACGACGACCTCGTGCCCTACTTCGACCATCTGGCCTGCATGGACCCGGTGGCCTTCGTGCGCACGCTCGACTCGCTGAAGGATCACTCCGCCTGGGACCACCTGCCGCACATCGACGTGCCCACGCTGGTGATCGGCGGAGAGATTGACCGCTTCACCCCGGCGTGGCTCTCGCGGCGCATGGCCGATGCCATTCCCACCGCCGAGCTCACCCTCGTGCCCGGCGGCAGCCACACCGCTCCGCTCGAGCAGCCGAATCTGGTGCAGAAGCGCGTCGACCGGTTCCTCCGCACGCACTACTCGCACCTTCTGCGCTTGAACGGCCGGGCAACTGCCACCCTCGAAGGCGTCGGCCACGCCTCGGTACCGTGAGCGCCCTCGCGGAATGCGGCCGGGCCTGGCTCGTCGCGCTGGCGCTCCTTTTGCCCGCGATGTCGGCCGCCGTCGACCCGGCGGTGAGCTGGTACACGGTGGAGACGCCGAGCTTCCGGGTGCACTACCACGACGGGCCGAACATGCACGAGCTGGCGCAGCGGGTCGCGCGCACCGCCGAGGCCGCCCACCGCGTGCTGGTGCCGCTGCTCCAGTGGATGCCAGAGCGGAAGACCGAGATCCTCGTCGTCGACGACGTCGACTCGGCCAACGGCTCGGCCACGGCGTTCCTCCGGCCGACCATCGTCGTGCTCGCCGAGGTGCCCGACGACCTGTCGGTGCTGAACGACTACGAGGACTACCTCTGGGATCTGGTGGCGCACGAGTACACGCACGTGCTCCACCTCGACAACGCCCGCGGAGCGCCCGCCTGGGTGAACCGGCTCTTCGGCCGCGTCTTCTTGCCCAACGCGTACGCTCCGCGGTGGATCATCGAGGGGCTGGCCACCTACCAGGAGTCGAACGTCTCGTCGGCGGGCCGAAACCGCTCGGCGCTCTTCGACATGTTCCTCCGCGCCACGGTCGTCGACGCGAAGCCCTTCGGCCTCGACGAGACGTCGCACTACCCGCTGCGGTGGCCCCGGGGGAACGTGGCCTACCTGTACGGCGGCCGGTTCCTCCGCTACGTCGCCGAGCGCGTGGGCGAGGAGCGCCTCGTCCGTTACTTCGCGTCCTACGGCTCGCAGATGATGCCGTTCGCGCTGAACCTCACCGCGCGCCAGACGTTGGGCGTGGACTTCGACACGCTCTACCGCGACTGGCTCGCCTCGCTCGAGCGCCAGTACCGCGAGCAGATCGCCCGCATCGAGGCGGCCGGCACGACCCCCTTCCGGCTGCTCACCGCGACCGGCGAGGGCACCAGCCAGCCGCGCTTCACCCGCGACGGGCGGCGCATCGTCTACTTCGAGCGCTCGTCCGATCGGCGCCCGGCGATCCGCTCGGTGGGCATCGGCGGCGAACAGCCCGCTCTCGAGCTCGAGCTCGAGAGCGACGTGGTGTTCGACCTCGCTCCCGACGATCGGCGCATCGTCTACGCCGCCGCGTCGAGCTTCCGCGAACGCTACTACTACGAGGATTTGTACGAGGCCGACCTTCAGGCGAAGGCCACCCGTCGGCTCACGTACGGCCTGCGCGCCACCGAGCCGGCGTACGCCCCCGACGGCAAGCGCGTGGCATTCGTCGGCCGCGGCGGCGCGGGGTGGACGTACCTGGGCCTGCTCGATCTCGAGTCGCTGTCGGTGCGCCGCCTGCTCGAGGCCGGGCCCGACGCGCGCATCTTCACCCCGCGCTTCTCGCCCGACGGCGACACCGTCTACTTCACTCAGCAGTCCGGAGCGGACCGGCACCTCCGGGCGCTGGACGTGCAGACCGGGCAGGCGCGCACCATCGCCCAGGGCCCGTGGATGTACCTCGAGCCCCACCCGGCGCCCGACGGGTCCGTCCTGGTCACGTCGGACCGCACCGGCGTCTACAACCTGTTCCGCGTGCAGCCGGAGACCGGGGAGGCGACGCCGCTCACCAACGTGGTGATGGGAGCGTTCCAACCGGCTCTTTCGCCCGACGGTCAGACGGCCGCCTTCGCGTCGTACTCGGCGCGCGGGTTCGACGTGGCCGTGATGCCCATGTCGGCGGCCTTCACCGGCGAGCTGCCCGAGCGAGCCGCCCGCCCCGAGCGCGTGCACGTGGACGACCCGCTCCAGACGTATCCGGTGCGGCCCTACGTGGCGGTCGAGTCGATGTGGCCGCAGTACTGGCTGCCGTTCGCCGGAGAGGACGTGCGCGGCCTCGCCGTCGGCGCGCTCACCAGCGGGAGCGACCTCACCGATCGATACCGCTACTCGCTGGGGGCGAGCTGGGGGCTCTCGTCGCGCGAGGGAGCGTTCGGGCTCGGCTTCGGGTTCGAGACCACCTGGCCATCGGTGGGCTTCTTCGCCTCGAGCAGCATCGCGCAATCGGCGGGATTTCCGCGCGGCGTCTACGACCGGGTGTACAGCCCGTCGGCGAGCGCGTCGTTCCCCCACACGCAGCTCGACAGCTCGATGTCGCTGTCCATCGGTTACGAGTGGCGGCTCCTCTTGCCCACCGCCGAGCCTTGGCTCTCGCCCGACGCCCGCTTTCCGGTGCTGCCCGTCGCCGGCAACGCGGGCACGCTGTCGGTGTCGTGGGCCTTCTCCAGCGTCCGCCGGTACGCCGAGTCGATCAGCGCGGCCGAAGGCCACTTCTTCACGCTGCTGGTGCGCCGTTCCGGGCGCGAGACGCTCGCCTCGTTCGACTTCTCGTCCGTCGACGCGCGCTACCAGGGCTACTTCACGATGCCGTACGCGCCGCTGCACGTGCTGGCGGTGCGGCTCTCGGGTGGGGCGGCCATGGGAGATCTGGGCGGCCGCCGCGTGTACGGGCTGGGAGGCATCGGCCTGAACGACCCGCTCTTGCAGCTCATCCGCGGAGCGCGGTTCGGCCCGGGGCACCTCCGCGGCTATCCGCCGGGAGCGTTCGGCGGCAGCACCTACGCGTTGGCCAACATGGAGTACCGCTTCCCGCTGGCCACCCTGAGCCGGGGCATCTCGAGCCTGCCCTTCTTCGTGCGGCGGCTGCACGCCACTGCGTTCGTCGACGCCGGGGCGATCGGCGAGGGCGTCGATCTCGGAAGGGCGCTCCCGTCGCTGGGAGCCGAGCTGCGGGCCGAGCTGTACGTCGCCTACTACCTGGGCACCGAGCTCAGGCTCGGGTACGCGCGCGGGCTCGGCACAGGCGGCATCGACGATCTGTACCTGACGGTGGGCTCGTCGTTCTGAGCCCGGCGGCGCCCCTTCCCTGAGCAGGGAAGGCGGCATATAAGCGCCGCCCTTTCCGTTCTCCCCAGCTCGAATGGTTCCCCGCGAGAGAATCCGCAACGTCGCCATCGTCGCGCACGTCGACCACGGCAAGACGACGCTGGTCGACCACATGCTGCGCCAGGCGGGCGTGTTCCGCTCGAACGAGGTCGTCCAGGAGCGGGTGATGGACTCGAACGACCTCGAGCGCGAGAAGGGCATCACCATTCTCGCCAAGAACACGGCGATCAACCATCTCGGCCACCACATCAACATCGTGGACACGCCGGGCCACGCCGACTTCGGCGGCGAGGTCGAGCGCGGGCTGCGCCTGGTCGACGGCGTGCTGCTCCTGGTGGACGCGGCCGAGGGCCCTCTGCCGCAGACGCGCTTCGTCCTTTCGAAGGCGTTGTCCATGGGGCTCGAGACCGTGCTGGTCATCAACAAGATCGATCGGCAGGACGCGCGGCCGCGCGAGGTGCTCGACGCGGTCTACTCGCTGTACATCGACCTCGGCGCCGACGAGGCGCAGCTCGAGTTCCCCGTGCTGTACGCGGTGGCGCGGGCCGGCGTGGCGTCGACGAGCCTCGAGGTGCCGGGCAAGGACCTCCAGCCCTTGTTCGAGGCCATCCTGAAGCACATTCCCTCCCCGCGCGGCGGCGGCGAGACGGACGGGCTGCAGCTGCTCGTCGACAACCTCGACTACGACGACTACGTGGGCCGCCTGGCGATCGGCCGCGTGCACGCGGGGAAGCTGGCGCCCGGCATGAGCGTGGGCGTCGTTCGCGAGGGCGGCCGCGTCGTGCAGGGGAAGATCCTCAAGCTCTACGGCTTCTCCGGCCTCAAGCGCGTCGAGATCGCCGACGCCGGCCCCGGAGAGATCGTGTCCGTGGCGGGCATCGAGGAGATCGCCATCGGCGACACCATCGGCGAGCCCGAACGGCCGGCGGCGCTCCCGCGCATCACCGTGGAAGAGCCCACGATGATGATGATCTTCAAGGTCAACGACGGGCCGCTGGCGGGTCGCGAAGGCAAGTACGTCACCTCGCGCAACCTGCGCGAGCGGCTGTACCGCGAGGCCTACCGGAACGTGTCCATCCGGGTCGAGGACACCGACTCGCCCGACGCCTTCCGGGTGGTGGGCCGGGGCGAGCTGCAGCTCGCGGTGATCATCGAGACGATGCGGCGCGAGGGCTACGAGCTGACCGCGTCGAACCCCGAGCCCATCACGCGGGAGATCGACGGCGTGCTTCACGAGCCGGTCGAGCTCCTCGTCTGCGACATTCCGGACACGGCGGTGGGCGCGGTGACCGAGCGGCTCGGCCCGCGGAAGGGCCGCATGGTGCACATGGCGAGCATCGGGTCGGGGCGGTCGCGGCTTCAGTTCCGCGTGCCGACCCGCGGCCTGATCGGCTTCCGCAGCGAGTTTCTGACCATCACCCGCGGCGAAGGCATTCTGTCGACGCAGCTCGACGGTTGGGAGCCGCACTTCGGCTACATCCCCAAGCGGACGAACGGCGCCATCGTGTCCGACCGGCTGGGCGAGGCGGTACCGTACGCGCTCTTCTCCATTCAGGAGCGGGGAGCGCTGTTCATCGGCCCGGGCGCGCAGGTCTACGAGGGGATGATCATCGGCGAGCACGCGCACCCGACCGAGCTGAACGTGAACCCCTGCCGCGGCCGCAAGCTGACCAACATCCGTGCGGCGAACCGGGACGACAACGTCATTCTGACGCCGCCGCGCGAGATGACGCTGGAGAAGTCGCTCGAGTGGATCGCTCCGGACGAGCTGGTCGAGGTGACGCCCAAGTCGATTCGGCTCCGGAAGAAGCTGCTCGACTACAACGAGCGCTACCGCGCCGAGCGCGATCGCAAGCGCGAGATGATGGCGGAAGAAGACCGCCGAACATAGGGCCCCGCTTGCGAAAACGGAGCCCCAGGCCCGTCGGCCGCAGGCCAGAAGGCCTCTCAGAACGTGTACTTGACGCGGGGGAAGAACTGCAGCGAGGGGATGTTCGGCCCGAGAATGTAGCGGGCCAGTATGTCGAAGCCGACGGAGAAGTGGTCCATCGAGGTGGCGTACTCGATGCCGACGCCGATGCCCGCGTTCGGCCCCTTGTTGATGGGGGTCGCGTCCTCGGGCACGAGCTTGCCGCCGGCCCCCGGCTGCCGCCGCGGCTCGTAGACCGGAGCAGGCTCGAGCAGCGTGTACCCGCCCGCCAGCTTCGGGGTGAGGTACAGCCGCTCGCCGATCTTCACCAGGTATGCCGCGGTGACGTCGAGGAACATCATGGTGAAGTTGTCGGTCTCGATGCACTCTTCCTTGGCGTTCAGCCCCGACCAGCAGTTGGCCGCGTTCGAGCCGATGCCGACGTGCAGGCCCAGCTCGATGGACTCGCTCACGTCGTAGCCGAGCCCGAGCTGCAGATACGTCTGCAGGTTCGAGTAGGCGTTGTCGCCGCCGACCGTCATGAAGCCGCCGATGTCCGTCTCGGTGAAGAAGCCGCGGCGCACCTTGAGCGCGACGCCCTCGGGCGGGGTCGCGGCGGCGGCCCAGAGCGGCAGCAAGAGACAAGCGAAGCCAACGGACGTGCGCACGGCCTTCCTCCCGACTGACCGGAACATCGAGCGCGCGGCACCTTAGTCGCGCACTGGCACGGCGGCAAGACGGTTTAGACAGTTTAGACGTCTCGACACCGAGCGCTGGCGCGGCGCCCGCGCCGCTCGTTCGGTTCGTCCGCTACGTCGCGGCGACTATTCGTCGGCGTCCGTGCCCGCGGGCTTGAAGATCCACGGGAACGTCACGGTGACGATGCCGCCGCCCTGCGGCTCGGGGAACTTCCAGCGGCGGATGCGCGAGAGAATGCAGTTCTCGGCGTTCGAGTTGCCCAGCGACGACTCGGTCACGCTGGCGTCGCTCACCGAGCCGGCGGGGTCGATCACCCACTGCACGGCGACCTTGCCCGCCAGGTCGGGGATCTTCTGCAGCTCCTGCTCGTAGCAGAACTTGATCTCGTTCTGGTGGCGTTTGATGACCTTGGCGATGACGTCCTTCGACAGGCCGCCGACCACCGTCGTCTTGCCGGGGACGACGCGAACGGTGTCCTTGCCGCGGCCGCCGAGGTCGATGGTGCCGTAGCCGCCGGCGCCGCGCCCGCTGCCCTTGGTCCCCAGGCCGCCGAGGCCCAGGCCGGTGCCGCCGCCGCCCGGACCGGTGCCGCGCGAGCCGAGGCCGCCGACGCCGTACGCGTCACCCAGCCCGGCGCCGCCCTGCAGCCCGCCCAGCGCGTTGTTGATGCCGGTGCCCAGCCCTCCGGGGCCGAAGACGTTCGAGGCGCCGCCCGACGCTCCGCCGAGCGCTCCGAGGAGGCCGGCCGCCATCACCTTCTTGCGGTCCTCCTCGCGCTTGTTGGCGTCGACGATGGGGCTGCCCTTCTTCGACGGGTCGGCCTCCTGCTTCTTGGCGTCCTGCTTGCCGAACTTGCCTTCCTTGTCCTTCGCCTTGGCGCCCTCGGCGACACCGGAGAGATCCTTGAACTTCTTGATCTCGATCTTCTTCTCCGGCTTGACGAGCAGCTTCACGTACTTCGACGGGTTCTGGAAGATGTCGTCGGAGGTGTCGTAGTCACCCTGCGGGGTGAGCAGCATCGCCGCCACCAGCGCCATGGCGGCCATGATGCAGATGGAGGCGATCTTGAAGAAGGTGAAGTCGGCCTCCTCCATGCGGCTGACGCTCACCGCGGCGCTCGGCCGCACGTAGCGGCAGATGAACGCCACCGAGTCGAGCGAGACCTGCACCCGATCGTGCAGACCGAGCTCGATGGCGTCGGCGCGGATGGGGCCATCGGCCGGGCGGAGCCTGCCCTCGCTGCGCAGTTGCTCCTTCGATTTCTGGCTGTTGCCGCTGGAGACGACGACGCCGGCGTCGGCGGGCACCGACACCTCCATGGTGGCGCCCTTCGAGCGCACCAGGGTGAAGCTGTCGCCGACCGACGGCGAGAAGACGTGGAACCTGTTGTGCCTCGCCTCGCCGATGGTGACCGGCACGCCGTCGGCGAAGTGCTGCACGTTGATCAGCGTGTCGCCCCACAACAGCGCCACCTGCAGGACCTTGTTGTCCTCCGACGGAGTGGCCTCGGGCGGCAAGGGCTCGTTGAAGAGCACCGCGGCGTTCCGGCCGGTGCCGGCGAGCGCCCGCGGAGCGAGCGGCGGCGGAGGCGGCTTCAGCGCGGCGGCCGGCGGCGGGGGCGGCGTCGGCACCTTGGCCCTCTGCTCGGCGCTCGATGCGGCGATGTGCTGCTCGAGCTGCTCGGGCGGAATCGTCTCGGTGGCCTCGGAGTCGCCGAACAGCACCTTCACCTTCGACTGGCCGACGACGAGCACGTCGCCCGACGCGAGCGCCACCGGGTTCTTGATGACCTGGTCACCCAGCCGGGTGCCGTGCTCGCTGCCCAGGTCGATGGCGGTCACCATGCCGCTCTTCTCGACCTTCAGCATCACGTGCAGGTTCGACACCTTCGGGTCGGAAAGGCGCACCGCGGCCCCGGCGCCGGAGCCGAGGATGATGCTCTCGAGATGGGACTTCGACTCGGTGGTGGTGCCGTCGGGCCCGGTGATGCGGAGCGTGAGCGCGTTCTTCTTCGTCGGCGAAGCCATCGTTGGCCCCCTTCTGTTCTGCTTCGAGCCGCCAGTGCGGCGGACTAGAGGTTGTCGACCGACCGCTGCAGCTCGGGCTGGAAGTTGTCGCGCACCTTGATGAGGCTTCTGAACGCGGTCTTCTTCTTCGACAACGCGTAGGTGCCCTCGGGCTTGGTGAGCTCGCCTTCGACGGCGACGTCGGTGAAGTCGATGACCGTCTTCTTGCGGAAGACCGTCTTGTCGGCCTCCTGGATGACCTTCTCCTGCGCGAACGCCGCGGATGCGGCCAAGAGCGACATCGCCATCACCAATCGCTTCATCGAGCTCTCCGTTTGCGCGGGTGAGACAGCGGTTCACCCGCGCGGGTTCCCCTCCGGAAGCATTCTCCGGACCGGCCAGAAAGGTGGCGCATAGTAAGAGATCTCCCGGGCGATTGTCACCCCGTGCCGATCTGCTTTTCCCACGATGTGGCGCCGGGTTTCATCGGCTCGCCGCATCGCTTCCGACGCCGCGCGTCAAGGCCGGAAGAATCATCTGGAGGATGTAGGACTTACCGTCAGATTCCGCTCGGAGCGCCGCCTGCGCCAATCGCAGCTCCACGCCGGCCCCGACGAGCCGCCTCGCCGCCTCGGGGCACCGCCGCGAAAGCTGGTTCACCACGAAGGCGACCGCGGTCGGCCTGGCCAACGCTTTCACCGCCGCCGCGTCCTCGGCCCGGCCCTCGGCCTTCAGCCGCGCCACCAGCGCGTTGCGTGCGGCGGTGAGCTCGCCGGGGCAAGCGCGTACAGCACGTCGATCTCCCCATCGAGGCCGGTCACTTCGGCTGCGTGCCACCCTGCGGCTGCTCGCCCTGCCCAATCTGCTCGCCCTCGGCGGGCGAAGGCTGACCGCCCTCGGCGGGAGCCTCTTTTTCGGCCTCGGTGGTCACCTTGTCGAGGAGCTGGCTCCCGCCCTTGACCTCCTTGGGCTTCTCGCGCTGCTCCGTCTGCTCCTGCGCTGCGCCGCTCTTCTGCATCGCCACGATGCCCTTCATCTTGGCGTCGATGAGCTGCTGGTCCTGCGTCGTGCTGCTGGGGAGCGCCTTGCACTTCTCGAGGAAGAGAAGCGCCTTGTCCCAGCCGGTCTTGTCCGCGGCGTAGGCCCAGCCCGCGCCGCAGATGGCCTCGGGCAGCTCGCCGCGCAGGCTGAGCACCTTCTCGAAGGCCGCTCCGGCGGCGACGCCCTTCTTCGGCTCGCGCCCCTTCTGCCCGTCGAGCGCGTAGGCGTAGTACAGGTGCGCCTCGTACGAGGTCGGGTCGAGCTGAATCGCCTTGGCGAACGCCTTCTCCGCATTCTCGTAGTCGCGGTAGGTGAGCGCCATCGCGCCGATGTTCATGTGGCCCGGGGCGAACTTGTCGTTGAGCGACACCGCCTTCTGGAACTGGCCCAGCGCGCGCCGGCGGTCGTCCATCTTCAGGTAGATCATCCCCAGGTTGTTGAAGACGCCCGGATCCTTCTCGTCGAGCTTGCGCGCGTTGCCGCTGATGAGCTCGGCCAGGCGGTAGTTGCCCATGTCGTAATAGATGAGGGCCAGGTTCTTGTAGGCGTCCGGGTTGTCCTTGGTGCGCGAGAGCACCTTCCGGGCGGTCGCCTCGGCGTCCTTGAAGCGCTTCGCCAGCCGGTAGGCCACGGTGAGGTTGTTGAGCAGCGCGACGTCGTGCTCGCGCCCTTTGGCCTTGAGCGCCGTCTCGTACAGGGCGATGGCCTCGTCGAACTTGTCCTGCAGCCGGTAGACCTTCCCCAGGTTGAGCAACGACGGCTTGTGATTGGGGTCGAGCTTGAGCGCGCCCTCGTACGCCGCCTCGGCCTTCTTCAGATCGGCCTGCCGCTCGGCGACGACGCCCAGGTTGTACTGGGCGTTCACCATCTGCGGCTGGCGCTCGAGCACCTTCTTGAAGGCCTCCTCGGCCTCGGCCCACCTGCCCTGGTCGAACAGCCGCACGCCCTCGGCGAACCGGTCCTCCGGGCCGACCTCCTTGGGCGGGGGCGGAGGCAGCTTTTGCGTGGTGTCGGGCTTGACCTGCTCCTCGGCGGCCTTGCACGCAGCGAGCGCCAAAGAAGCGAGCAGGACGATTCGAAGCGACTTCATCATCTCCATCCCCTTCCCTAGCGGGCTCCGGCGGTGGTGGCGGCCCGACCGGTGGTCTCCTTGGCGCCCTCTTGCGGCTTCTCCACCGGCGCGGCCGCGGGCTTCGGAGCGCTCGCGGCCACGGCCCCGTCCTTGGCGATGGGCGAGGTCGCGAAGAACTCGCTGCCCTTGAACGCCACTTCGCGGACCTTCGGGTACGCGCCCGGGCGGTACTTGTTCAGCTTGTCCTGCGCGAGCAGCGTCCACTCGTTGTAGACGGCCAGCTCGTAGGATTTGCCCAGCGCCTTCTCGAGCGCCTCGATGGACTTCTCCTCGAGCGGGTAGGCCCGGTTCTCGAGCTCGGCGCGGTACATGTCGAGCTGCTCCTCGTCGAGGCCTTTGGGGTTGGGCGAGTCGAGGAAGTTCTGGGCGAAGTCGGCGTAGGCCAGACCGATGCGGGTGAGCGCGGCGATGCCCCACTCGCCCGAGCCGATGGCCAGCACCTCGGTGTACGCCTTCTCGATCTCCTGGATCTTCTTCAGCTTCGCCGCGAGGTCGTTCTTCAGCGTGCGGAGATTGTTGAACTTGATGTTGACGTAGCCGTTCCACGCCGGCTCGAGCGCCAGAAAGCGCGCATGGGCGTAGGCGTCGAGGACCTTCAGGTTCTTCTTCTCGGAGTCGGGGAGCTTCGGGTAGCTGGCGACGAGCTCCTTGACCGCCTTCTCCACCTCGTCCTGCTTGCTCAGCTTCCGGTACGCCAGGAGCGCCCGGTAGCGGGCCTCGTAGATGCTCGAGGCGGAAGCCCGGTTGTCCTTGGCATACGTGGCGGCGTACGAGTCGAACGCCTTCGCCGCGTCCGCCCACTTCTTGTCCTTCTCGTGGACGAGGGCGATGTTGAAGGCGATCTCCGGCACGTCCTTCTTGTCCTTGAAGCGCTGGATATAGCGCTGGTACGCGGCGATCGCCTTGTCGGATTTGCCGAGGCCCTCCCACCACAGGCCGGCGTTGAACTGAGCGTCGGCCAAGAAGCCTTCGGCCTCCTTGAGGAGCGTCTCCGCCTCCTTCGGGTCGATCTTCGGCTCCTCCTTCTTGGCCTTGGGCGCGCTCGTCTTCTTGCCCTTGGTCTCTTTGGCGAGAAGGTCCTTGATGTTCTGGTAGCCGATGGCCTTGGGGCCGGCCCGCTCGTCGTATTCGGCGATGAACGCCTCGTACATGTTGGCCGACTTCTCGAAATCGGCCGTCTGCTCGTAGAACTGGGCCAGATAGAAGCGGACCTTCAGCTCGAACGGGCTGTCCGGGTACTCCTTGAGCACGCGCTCACCCATCTCGACGCCGCGGTCGATCTGCTCGGCGTCCTTGAAGATGAGCATCGCGTAGGTGAGCGCCCGGTCGGCGTTGTTCGACTTGGGGAACTCGGCGACGAACTTGACGAACTCCTCGGCCGCCTTCGCCGGGTTCTTCTCCTTCTTGTAGACGACCTCGTCGATGTACTTGTACTGGCTGCCCTCGACGATGCCGGCCACGCGCTTGGTGAACTCGCTGCCGGGCTTGGTCAGCTTCTTGTTGGCGGCGAAGGCGCGGGCGATCTTGTTCAGCTCGAGCCATTCCTCCTTCTCCTCGAGCACCGACATCGACAGGTCGGCCGCGTCCTGCGAGCGCTTGTCCTCGGGCCACTTGGTGATCACCTCGGTGAAGCGCTGGGCCGCTTCGACGAAGTGGTTTCTGTCGTAGTAGACGACCGCCGCCTGGTAGCGCAGCTCGATCTCGTCCTGGTTGTTGGGGAAGAGCTGGTTGTACTTGTCGATCGACGCGACCAGCTTCTTCTCCCAGTTGGTGAGCGGCTGCTCGACGAGCTCCTTCACCGTGCGCTTCTGCACCTGCTTCTGCTTCTGGACGCGCTCCTTGGCCTTCTTCTCGTCGACCTTCTGGTTCTCCTTGAGGTCGCTCTTCTGGAGCACGCCGCGCTCGATCTGCACCAGCTTCCCGTAGGCGAGAATGGCGTTGTACGCGGCGCTCTGGCGGTACTTCTCGTTGGAGACCTGCCTGGCGTCGTCGCGGTTGGGGATCTTGAAGACCACCACCTTCTCGTATTCCTCGGCGGCCTTGTCCCACTCCTCGAGGGCCCAGAGGATCTCCGCGTAGTAGAAGCGCATGTTGAACGCGGAATCGGAGACGAAGGCCTCGTCCTCGCTCGAGGCGAAGGCGTCGACGTACTGCTTGTAGATGTCGCGGGCCAGCCGGTAGGTGGCCACCGACTTCGTCTTCTGCGCCTCCTGGTGGTACTCGGTGACGATCGTGCGCATCGCCTCCTCGGCCACGGTGAAGGCGTTGCGCAAAACGTCCTTGTTCGACTCGTTGGCCTTCCACCACTGGCTGCCCGGGCGGTACAGCTCGGCCAGCTTCTTGATCTCGGCCTGCACCTGGTCGCGCTGCCTGAGCCCCTCGTAGCTTCGGATGATGGCCTGCTGGAACTCGGGCGCCTTCGCCTGCATCGGGCTCTGGTCGATGAGGTACCGGAAGGTCTTGATGGCGTTCTCGTGGTGGCCGGCCTCGGCGAGCTGCTCGGCCATCTTGGCGATCAGCCGGGCCTGCGCCTTCTTGCCGGCGTGCGCCTTGAAATACGCGATGGCGTCGTCGGCGCGGTTGAGCTGAACGAACATGCGGACCATGTCGTTCAGCGCTTCGTTCTTGAGGTCGGTGAACTGCTTTCTGTCCTGCTGGTTCTCGGTGTACGCGACGACGTCCTGCAGCTTCTTGAGCGCCTTCTCGTGCTCGCCCGCGTTGAAGTCGCACCAGGCCAGCTTGTAGAGAGCGTAGGACTTGATCTTCGGAACCGGCGAGGCGTACGCCTTCTCGTACATCGCCCTCGCCCTGGCGAGGTCGTTGGCCACGTCGAAGTAGTGGTTGCCGAGCTGAACGTAGGTGTCGGCGACGAACTTCGACTTGGGGTAGCCCTTGATCAGCTCCTCGTAGCGCTTGACCGCCGCCTCGCGCTTGCCCGAGTCATAGAGGTTGTAGCCCAGCGAGAAGAGCACCTCGTCCTTGCGCTCGTAGGCCGGGTACTCGCGGAGAATCTGCTCGTACAGCCCGATGGCCTGGCCGCGGAACAGCTCGCTCTCGCGGTGAGAGGCCTTCGGCGGGCAGTTCGCCGGCTTCTCACCGCGGTTGATCTTCTCGTCGCAGACCTTCTCGGCCTGCAGAAACTCGTGCATCTCCTTCGCGTAGAGGTACTTCGACTTCTCCCAGTACAGCTCGGCGAGCTGGAAGAGCATCTCGGCCTTCTGGGGCGAGCCGTCCTGCAGCTTGGGGATGATCTTCTTGGCGTAGTCGATCTGCTCGTCGCGCTTCTTGTCGGCCAGCGCCGCCTTCTCGGCGTCGTCGAGCTTGGGCACGTCCTTGAAGGTGGCGGGCCCCTTGCGCTCCTCCTCCTTCTTGGCGGCGGCGGGCTGCGGCTGCGGCCTGGCCGGAGCGGCCTTCTCCGCGCTCGAGCCCTTCTTGCCCTTCTTCTGCGCGAGCGAATCGGTCGGAGCACCCAGCGCGACCGCGAGGGCCGCCACCGCGAGGACCCGAGAAAACGACTTCATGCTGGCTCCTGCGACTTTCAATTTCGAAGGCTAAAGGACGGCGAAAGCTACACTTCGGGGCCGAGAATGGGAAGGGCCGGCTCCGTCGAGCGCCAGACAACGGCGCATCACCCCTCGTCCCGGAAATTCGTGGCTCAGCGCGCGGCCCTCGACGCCCGGCCAATCACCTCGACCACATCGCCCACCGCGGCCTCGCCCGAGTCGACCACGCGGCAGTTCACTCCGCGAAGCCTGAGCTTGCGGTTTTCGGGGTCGTTGACCCAGCGCAGCGCGTCCGCGCCGAAGCGCGCGCTGAATTTCTTGCATCCGGTGTGCGGGCTGGCCGAGACCTCGAGCAGGGCGCTGCCGAGCCGGAGCCGCGTGCCCGGCGGCAGCGCCTCTTCCGCCAGGTCCAATTCGACCAGGAAGTTGTCACCCGCCGCGTGCAGCGGAGCGGCACCGGCTGACACCAGCTCGGCCACGCGCGCGTTCATCAGGGTCACCTGATACTCGGGGTTGCCCTGCCATCGGTCGCCTTCGACACCCCGCTCGGGGGTCAGCCGCACGCGGGCCGGACAGTCGTGCGCTCCGTCGCCCAGCCGCACGCAGATCAGCCGGATGGTGCCGCGGTCGCGCGGTGGCGGCGCGCCCTCGCGCCAGAGTCGATCCAGCTCTTCGAACGTGCGCACGGAGAAATCCAGCCCGCACTTGACCCGATTCACGCCCCGCGCTCAACGCTGGTGGCCGCCGTGCCCGGGTGGGGTAGCCGAAACCACGACGTTGGCGACGGGTGGGACGAGGCGAAGGTCCGGGCCGGCGATTGGAGTGCGGGTGCGCCTGCCGCGAAGGGGTCTGCGCGCGGATCAGGAACGCGGGGCGTTGGCCTGTTCGACGCAGAGCAACTGCGGCCGCCTTCCGTCGAGCGCCAGACAGCGGCGCATCACCTTGAGGATGCGCACCCGCTCCTTGCCGATGAGCTCTCCCTCGCGCACCACCGCGGCCTGGCCGTCGCGGCTCTCGATGACGGCGGTGGGCAGAGAGCGCATCGACGTGTCGAGCAAAAAGAGCTGCGAGACGGGCACGTCGGAGAAGTGGTGCGCCACCTCGTCCGCCAGCGCAGGCCCGCACAAGAGCGAGAGCGAGAGCGTCAGCACCGTCGGCTTGGGTCCTCCGGGGCGGGGGCCGGCCATCGTCACTCCTGCTGCAGCGGGCACACCTTCTTCAAGGTGTACTGGTAGTAGCCGATCTCGTCGATCCAGAACTCGCCCTGGAACTTCCAGTAGTTCCAGTCCTCGGCGGGCATCTGCGGCCGGTACAGCGTCTTCTGGGCCAACAGCTTCTTGTGATCGATGCCCTGCTCGGCGATCTCCTTCTCGGCCTTCGACGTCTCGAAGCGGATGATCTCCGCCTGGTCGGTGAATGCGCGGATGGTGTCGTGCGCCGCCTTGAGCGCCCGCCGCGTGTAATTGCCCACCAGCTTGATCAGCACCGCGCGGTTCTGGTCGAGGTAGCTCACCAGCTCGCCCGGCAGCTTCGAGCCGCGCCACGACTGGTTGGCGGTGATGGCGCTCTTCTCCTGGTCGATCTGGTTCAGCATCTTGAACAGGCCGACCACGCGCTCGTCGGTGCGGATGAAGTTGAGCACCGACTTGGGAATGCGCTCGGACCGCTCGTTGACCAGCTTGAAGTACAGCTCGTCGTCCTGCGCCTCTTCCACCAGCGGCTTCAGCTTCTCCATGATGGGCTGATAGACGCGGTCGTACTCGGCGAGGGTGGTCTTCGCCTCGTCGTAGAGGCAGCTGAAGTAGTAGACGGTCGACTTGAGAATCCACGACTCGGGCTGGAACGCCCCCTCGAACTGCGGAGCGTGCAGCGCCTGCAGCGAGCCGAGCGAGCCGCCGTAGTCGTCGTTCTGGAACCGGGCGAAGCCGTTCTCGAACAGCGCCTGGTCCCAGAACTTCGTGAAGCGCGGCACGCGCTCGTACGCCTCGACCGACTTCTGGTACTGGCCCATGCCGTACCAGACGCGGCCCAGGCCGAGCAGGGCCAGATGCTGGGTGTCGACCAGATCCTCGTAGTTGGGGGCCTTGGCCTTCAGCACCCGCTCGAAGGCGGCGATGGCCTCCTCGTTCTTCGCTCCGCCGGGGAACTTGAGGTCCGCCAGCGCCACGCCGAGCAGATACTGCGCCTTGGGGTAGACCGAGGTCTCCGAAGGCACCGCCTCGAGGAAGTTCTTCGCGTCCTCGTACTTGCCCTGCCGCAGCGAGACCTTGCCCACCAGGTAGTTGATGCGGCCCAGAACCTCGACCGGCAGCGTGGCCCAGTCGTCGGAGTACAGCTTGTCGAGCGTACGCGGGATCATCTCCTGGTCGTCGAGCTCCTTCTGGAGGTTGACCAGCCCCTCGACGGCCTTGAGGTAGTGCGGGTGCGCCTTGCCCGAGCGCACGATGCCTCCGTACTGGATCATCGCGCTCACCGGCAGGCCCTTCTTGGCCAGAGACTGCGCCAGGTAGTACTCGGACTTGAGCCGCAGGTCCTGGTCGGTCGTGGTCTCGTTCACCTCGAAGAAGGTGGCGGCCGCACTGTCGTAGTCGCCCGAATTGAACGCGGAGAGGGCCTTGTTGTACTGCGCCAGGTCTTGCGCGAGGGCGGAGAGCGGCAACAGGAGGAACAGGGGCAGTCGCTTCATGGCTCAGAAGAGGAAGGCAAAGCCGGCATAGACGCCGACGTTGTTGAGCACGTCCGACGACGGGGTCGCCACCAGGTTCTTGGCGAGCGGCACGTCGGTGGTCTGGAACTTTTCCTTCTGGCAGCTCGGCGCGGTGTTGACGTTCAGGTGGTTCTGGCCGGCCCTCAGCGCCGCGTCCATCGCGGCCAGATCCACGCTGTCGCAGCCGTTCACCTGGTCGACGCGCGCGGTGTAGACGAGGTCTCTCAGCTCGAGGCGGAACGCGTAGCGCTGCCCGACCTGGAGCCGGAAGCCCGCGCCCAGGCTGCCGAGGAACTTGTTGCCGGTCTCGCCGAAGGTGGCCGGGCCGCTCTGCTCGCTCGCGGGCTTGAGCTGGTGCCGCGTGGCGCCGATGCCCGCGCCGCCGGTGATGACGAACGAGAAGTGGGCCAGGCTGTCTTCGTACCAGGCGAACTTGCCGTAAAGGGGCGACACCTCGACGCCGGCCTGCGCTCCCCAGACCAACAAAAGCGAGGTGGCCGCCTGGGCCTCGATGCGCGCCTTCTGGATGAGCTCGCCGTTGAAGGCCGACTCCGAGGCGAACCAGTTGTACTGACCGGTGAGCTGGAAGCCGAAGTTCTCGTGCACGTGCCAGACGCCCGAGAGCGCCGTGCCGTAGTGCTGGGTGAACTTGCCGTTGGCCTGGGCCACCGCGGGGAAGAGCACCACCTCGAAGCGGCCCTTGTCCGAGAAGGACTTCTTCTGGACGATGTGGACGCCGACGTTGGGGTTGCCGAGCGGCGCGCCGGAGACGAGCTTCGCCGGCTGGGTCGCCGCCGCCGGCTCGGGAGCAGCCTCCGCAGGCTTCGTCTCGGCCGGCCTGGTCTCCGTGGGCTTCGGGTCGGCGGGCTTGGGCGGAGTGTCCTCCTCCTCCTCGTCCTCCTCGGCCTGGACCAGATAGAGCGTCTGCGCCGGCGGGACGAAGCCCCACGCCGCGACGCCGAACGTCAACGCGAGCAAGAGCGACAGTCGCATGAACATGGTTCCTAGAAGATGAACGAGTACCCGAGGTCGACGGTGACGAGGTTGGTCACGCCCGGATTGGGCGCATTGCTGCCGGCCGGCGAGCGCGAGGTGCGGGCCGGGTCGCGCGGCACGTCGACGAGGTAGCTGTCGGGCCAGCTGAAGTCGCGCAGCTCGACCTTGAGCGCGTGCTGGCTCGAGAGGAAGAAGCGCAGGCCCAGCGCGCCCGAGGCGAACGGGCCCACCTTCTGCTCGGTGAAGTACTCGCCGCACTCGCCCGACGTGCGGCCGTCGACGCAGATGAGGAGCGACTGCCGTTTGAACTGGCCCCCCCCGGCGCCGAGCCACAGATAGGCCTGGAAGTGCACCGGCACCTCGGCCATGAGCGACAGCTTCCCGTACATCGGAGCCCACCTGACGCCCACCGAGCCGTTGGCGGTCATCTCCCAGAGGTCCGACAGATCGTCCACGTCCTTGATGGACTGGTTGCCCGCGAAGGCCGCCTCGACGTCCTTGGCCAGAGAGGTGTGGCGCGAGTAGGCGTAGCCGGCACGCACCTCGAAGGCGAACGTCTCGGACAGGTTGTAGGCGAAGTGAGCGTTCGCGTTGTAGTGCTCGGTCAGGCGCGACAGGATGGTGAAGCCGAGGTTCAACCCGACCTCGGTGCGGCCGCCGACGTTGTAGAGCCGGTTGCGTACCACCACCTTCTCGAGGACGTCGTCCTGGGCCAGCGCGGAGGCCGGAAGAAGCACAGCCGCGACGGCGAGCGAGAGGATTCTTGCGTTCATGGTTCTCACGGACAGCTCGTCTGGAAATCGGCCTGCACGTCGTAGCAAATCTCGACCGCGGAGAGCGCCTGCGGAACGCTGGTGCCGTCGAAGCGCACGACGTTCCGGAACGCCGACGCGTCGCACTTGACGTACTGCGCGCCATTGGGCGTCGCCGACAGATTCACGTCGACCTTCTGCGCGCAGCGGTTCGACCGGCAGACCTGACCCGTGGGGCAGTTGGCGTCGACCTGACAGTTGGCGGCGTTCGGCGGCGAGACGAAGAGCTGAATGCCGGTGGCCTTGCCGCCCGACGGCTTGAGCTCGGGCCCGCGGCTGAGGCGGAACTCGCGGCGCAGCCCCGAGGCGGCATACCCCAGCGAGCTGAGCGCGCCCTGGAAGTCGTCGGAGCAGATGTTCACCGCCACCCCACCCGTCTGCGACGCGACCTGGATGTAGCGGCCCCCGAAGTAGGCCACCTCGTAACCGGCGTCGACCGCGTTCTGGCCGCCAGAGGGGCAGCCCCCGTCGGCGCGGCAGCAGCCGACGTGCGGAGAGGGGTCGTTGAACTTCGAGTGCACTCCGTCGTCGGCGTGGCCTTCGAGCGCGACGATGGCGGCCACCGTCACCAGCTCCTGCCGGCCGTAACCCTTGTACGTCTCGAAGAAGCGGGTGAAGTACGTGGTGGCGCCGTAGGCCCCGCTGCCCTGCAGCAGCGCGTCCGGAGCGCACCGGCAGCCGGGGTCCGCGGTGCACGGCGGCTGGTTGACGAGCGGGAAGCACGAGGCGTCGTCCTCGTCGGAGACGATGACGACGTAGAGGGCGGCGTCGCGGCGAATGAAGCGCTCCTCGGTGTCGGTGGAGATGTTCTCGGGGTTGGTGAGGGCCAGATATGCCGCGAGCAGCCCGCGCTCCTGCGCCGAGCCGTTGGTACCGGCGTTCGACATCTGGGTGAAGGCGGCCACCGACTCGGCCGTGCCGCCGTCGAGGCTGGGCTGGCAGGCATTGCCGGTGCGGCAGATGTAATTGGCGCTCCGGCCGCCGAGGCTCCATGGCCTCAGCTTTCCGCGCACCGCCGGGTCGTCCGTGTCGGTGGTGGTGACGGCGATGTGGAAGTCGATGGGCGGCTGCGCCTGGAGCAGCTGCTGGATGAAGCCGTTGAAGTTCGCCGCCAGGCGGGCCTGCTTCGGGGCCATCGAGCCCGAGCTGTCCACCACCCAGAGGATGTCGACCTTGCGGACGGTGAGCTGCTGGTAGACGTCGCACTGCCGGGGCGTGGACAGGCCGAAGTCGTCGGTGGCGCGGGTGTCGTCGGTGAGCACCTTGGGAGCGCCCGACTCGACGTGCGGGTCGCCCGGCACCACGGCATAGCTCTCGAGGACGCGCCGGGTGCGCGTGGGGCGGTCGTCGCACGAGCACAGGCACAGCGCGACGCTGCACACGAACGCGAACCGCTTGCCCATCCAGTTGCTCCCCGGCCCTCTATCGGCCCGTCGCCAAAGGCTTCAAGGCCTCGAGGGGGCGGATGCCTAGCACGAGACCGGGATGGCAGAAAGGGCAAATGGCGCCCGGCCGTCACTCGAGGTACGGCGGCAGGCACGCCTGCACCGAGCGTTCGTCCACGGTGCGAACGGCGGTGCAACGCCACTCCTCGGGGCACTCGGCGTCGGTGGTGCACGGGGCGGTGCAGACCGGGCCCGAGTCCTTCTTGATGCACAGCCCGCTCTCGCAGGCCGCCGGCCCGAAGCGGCACTCGGCCCCGGCCTTGCCGCCGCCCGAGGGGAAGCAGACGTCGACCTCGCCGCCGCCGGAGAGCGGGCGGGCCTTGCGACAGGTGAAGCCCTCGGGGCAGCTCCGAGCAGCTCCGCACTCGAGCGTGCAGACGCGCGCGGTGCCCAGGTCGAGGCAGGTGCCGGTCTGGCACGGCGGGCGCCCGATGCTGCAGTCGTCGCCGAAGAGGCCTCCGAGCGGCGCGCACACCCCGCTGCCGCTCTTGGGGCCAGAGGCGGTGCGCTGCTCGCTCGAGCAGTCGTAGCCGTTTTGCGAGTACTCGCAGCAGCGGTAGCGCGCGTCGGCGCAGTCGCCGTCTTTCGTGCACGGGAGCGAGCAGAGCGAGGTGGTGCCCGCCACGAGGCAGATTCCGGTGATGCAGTCCTTTTCGCCGTTCTGGCTGCAGTCGGCGCCGAGCTGGCCCAGCCCGCTCTTGCAGGTGCCGCGCTGGGGCATGCAGTACTTCACCGTGCTGCCGGTGGAGTCCGTCACCGGCTTGCAGACGAAGCCCACCCCGAAGCTGCGCACGCACGCACCATCATCGGCGCACGGCGTGGAGCAGAACGACTCGCCCTTGAAGGGGCAGCTCTGGCAGTTGTTGACGATGCACCGGTTCTCGGGGTGCGCTCCGCCGCGCCTGCAGTCGTCGGTGGTGAGGCAGGGAGAGCACATGCGCCCATCGGTGGCCGGCCTGCACTGCTTCGTCGTCAGGTCGCACTGCTGGCCGAGGCCGCACTGGCGAATCTGCCCCAGCTCGTCCGGGGCGTCGCAGTAGCCCTTGCAGGTGTTGGAGTTGGGCGTGCACTGGTGAATGGGCCGGCCCTGTTGGTCGTCGCCCAGGTGCGTGCAGGAGAAGCCGTCGGGGCACTCGGGGTTCTTCGCCTGGCCGAGCTTCGTCGGGTCGCAGCCCTCCTGGCCGGTGGGGCAGACGTTCTTCTTCGGGTCGCAGTCCTTGCCGCAGAAGGTCTCGCCCGAGACGACGTTGCGCACGCAGAGGTCGAAAGGCCCGCCGCACTCGACGTCGCCCTCGCAGCTCGCGCACAAAGGCTTGCCGAGGTTGCAGCTCGAGGTGACGGGAGCGCACTGGCGGACGAGCGCTCCGTCTGGGCCGGCGGGGATCTGTTGGCAAGAGAAGCCCACCGGGCAGCCGCCCTTTTCGTCACACGGAGCGGTGCAGAACTGCTCGAGGCTGCCGATTGCGCGGAAGCAGGCGCCGCCCTCGGGGCACTGCTTGCCGTCCTGGCAGGGCGAGCAGAGCGTGCGCGAGACGCGGATGTAGCAGTTGCCCGTGTCGGGGTTGCAGGCGTGGCCGGCGGGACAATCGGAGTCCTGCTTGCAGCCCGAAAGCTTCTTGCAGACGCGCCCGTAGCGGCCGGCCGCCTGGCAGAGGTAGTCGGGCGGGCAGGCGTCGTCGTCGGTGCAGGCGCGGGTGCAGAAGCCGGAGGCCGAGTCGAGGGCGATGCACAGCCCGTCGACGCACTCCTCCGACTTCTCCCCGGCGGCGACGGGGGTGCTCTCCGATGGGCGAAAGCTGAGGGCGGGAGGGGCCGCAGGCGGCGAAGGCCACCACCAGCACCGGCCAGTGCGCGATGCGTCCCATCCAGCCTCCCGAACGGAAGTACGGGCCGCTTGGCCGATTGCCGCCGGCCCCTCGGTCAGATCACTTCTTCGCCGCCGCCTTGTGCTGCTCGCGCAGGGCGACCTTCACGGCGGGCCGCACGGTGACGATGCCGTCGGTGTGCCCGGGGATGCCGCCCTTGACGAGGAGCAGGTTCTTCTCCGGCACCACGTCCACCACCACCAGGTTCTGGGTGGTGACCTTCTCGACGCCGTAGTGCCCGGGGAGCTTCTTGTTGGGGAAGACTCGGCCGGGCGTCTTGCGCTGGCCGATGGCGCCCGGGTGCCGGCGGTACTCGTGGGTGCCGTGGGTGTCGTAGAAGCCCGAGAAGCTCCAGCGGCGCATGACGCCCTGGTAGCCGCGGCCGCGGGTGATGCCGGTGACGTCGACCTTCTGGCCCTTCTGGAAGAGCTGGTCGACCTTCACTGCGTCGCCGACGTTGAACTTCGCCGCCTCCTCGGGGCTGACCCGGAACTCGCGCACCACCTTGCGCAAGGGAGCGTTCGCCTTCTTGAACTGCCCGAGCAACGCCTTGGTGAGGCGCTTCTCCTTCGTCACCTCGCCAAAACCCAGCATCAGCGCCGAGTATTTGTCCTTCTCCGGCGTGCGCTTGCCGACGACGACGCACGTGCTGGCGTCGATGACCGTCACCGGGACCAGAGTCCCGTCCTCGGTGAAGACCTGGGTCATCCCCACCTTCTTGCCAATGAGTCCCTGAGCCACGACTTGCTACCTCTTGGATTTCCGCACACGGACGAATCCGGCGGTGCGGCCCGCACCCCCATTGGCGCGAGAGCACGGCGGCATACCACGGAAGGGCTGCCGGGCAAAGGGGAGGTGAGCTTCCCCGCCCGGCCCCCTACTCCGCCCGGTCGATGCGCGGGTAGAGGGCCGCCAGCGCCGGGTCGGCGACGCGCTGCGAGTAGCATTCCTCGCCCAGAAGGAAGAGCGCCTGGTCGAGGTACTCTTCGGCCGCGCGCACCTCCTCCTCCTTGGCGGCGATCGCCTCGTCGAGATCGGCCATCCGCTGCTCGTGCTCGGCCTTGCGCGTCTCCGCCTCGTCCTCCATCTCGAGCAGCCGCTTGTGCGCCAGAATGCCCTGGGCCCCCGGCTGGCCCGGCCGCGGCGTCAGCACCGACTGGAACTCGGCCTCGGCCTCCTCGATCTCGCGCTGCTTGCGCATCACGGCGAGCCGCAACTTCTTCAGGTTCTCGCGCGAGAGGGCGATCTTCTGCTGGTCGTGGTGCGCCGTCATCTCGAGCTCTTTGTGCTTCTGCTCGGCGCGCCTCAGGTTCTGCTGCTCGTACCGGAGCATCGCCCGCTTCGACGAGAGCGACTTGCGCAGCTCCTTCGAGCGCCCCTCGATGGCGTCGACCGCCTTCTTCCACTTCTTCACGATCTCCATCTGCTCGGCGCGCTCGGCCTCTTGCTGCGCCAAAAAGTCCTGGTAGGCGGCGTCCTCGTCGTTCATCTGCTGCTCGAGCTCCTCGAGCTCCTCGCGCCGCTGCACCAGCGCGTCCTCGGCGCCGAAGACGCGGTCCATCGAGCGCGGAGGGTCGGGCCGGTTGGCCAACCGCTCGCGGGCGAGATCGCCTAGCTGGAAGATCAGGTCGTCGTACCGCTCGGCCTTCGGCATGATGCGGTTTTAACCCGATTCGAGGCCCTCTGCCCCAAAGGCCGAGGGCAGGCGGCGGCATTGGCCGCAAAGACGATCGCGGGGCATCCGCGGCTTCCAGGCCCACCGCTCGGGATTGCTCGTCGCAATGGCCGCGCTCTCGTCCACCATCACCGCGCGCCCGTCGGCGCGGCGGCGGGCCGTCCGGGCCCTCTCTGCTCGGCGGCACCGGCAACGGCGCGGCGTGGCGGCGCACGGCGAGCGACAGTAGATTCCGACTCGTGCGCGCTCCGTCACATCACCGGTACACGTGGGAGCAGTACCTCGCGCTCGAGCGCGACAGCCCGATCAAGCACGAGTTCCTCGACGGCGAGATCTTCGCCATGGCCGGAGGAACGCCCGAGCACGCGGCCCTTGGAGCCGCCGTGTTGCGCGAGCTCGGCGTTCAGCTCGTCGGGAAGCCTTGCCGGCCCTACAGCTCGGACCTGTGCGTGCGTGCGCAGGCCACCGGGCTCGCCACCTACCCCGACGCGAGCGTGATCTGCGGAGAGCCCGAACGCGACCCCATGGCCAGGACGGTCGTGCTCAACCCGACCGTGCTCGTCGAGGTGACCGGCGACTCGACCGAGAGCTACGACCGCGGCGAGAAGCTCGACCACTACCGGCAGATTCCCTCGTTGGCCGAGTACGTCCTCCTCTCGCACCGCGAGCGGCTGATCGAAGTCTTCCGCCGCGGCGCGGATGGAACCTGGGCCCGCTTCGAGGCGCGCGGCGGCGAGCGCGCGCGGCTCGAGTCGATCGGTTGCGAGCTCGACGTCGACCGCGTCTACGAGGGCATCGCGCTGCACACCGACTGAGCGAGCTACGGCGTCGCTTCGAGCCGCTTGGGCGCGACCAGCCAAGGTCCTGGCCTCGTCGGCCAGCATCGCCGCCGACAGGTCGGTCCAGCTAGGGTCGAAGGGTCGACGGCTCGCCCGCTTCGACCTGCTCGCTGATTTCGGCCTGCACCAGACGCGAGAGCTCGACGAAGAGGTCCTCCTCCTCGCTTCGGTTGAGCTCGCACACCCAGGCGCTCGAGAGATCCGACTGCGAGCGGGCCAGGTCCGCCATCTCCTCGTAGCGGGCCGCGGCGGCGCGGGCGAGGTTGGCCTCCTTGCGCAGCGCCTCGGCCAGAGGCTCGTCCTCGCCCACGTCCTCGGTGGGCACGGGCAACGGCCCCCGCCCGAGCGCCGCCAGCCGCGCGAGAATGCGCGAGGCGTGGGCCCGGCAGAAGGCGGCCAGCACGAGGAGCCGCGCACGCACCGAGGGGTCGGCCGCGCGTTCGGCAAACGCGGTCAGACGGCGGGCGGAAACCACCTCGGCCTCCCAGGCCGCTGCCAACGCCGCGGCCAGCCGGCTGTGTCGCGCACCCATCCGCTCTTCCCCGAATCGGGGTGAAGGTAAGGGCGCGGATCCGGCGCATCAACCGAGCACGCGTTCGTAGAGCCAGTACCCGCCAGCCGCCGCGATGGCCAGGCTGAAGATGCGCACCGCCCACACGCTCGCCGACGCGGCCTTCGCCCTGGCGATCTTCACCAGCGGAAAGACGACCAGCACCAGCGCCGCCTGCCCCAGCTCGACCCCCAGGTTGAACCCGAACAGCCCCGACACGACGGACTCGCGCAAACCGTACGACTTGAGGACCGAGGCGAACCCGAAACCGTGCACCAGCCCGAAGGCGAAGGTGATGGCCGCGCGGTGCCGGTGCTCCTCGAGGACGATGTTCTCGACCGCCACCCAGACGATCGACAGGGCGATGGCCGCTTCGACCCACCGCTGTTGCGCGCTGGTGAGGGAGATCACCTCGAGCGCGGCCGCCCCCAGGGTGATCGAGTGCGCCACGGTGAACGCGGTCACCATGAGCAGCACCCGGTTCCACGTGCCGCCGACGAGCAAGAGCGCGATCAGGAAGCAGACGTGGTCGATGCCCGTGAAGATGTGGAGGATGCCGAGCTGCACCCAGCCCGAAAGGCTCTCGACGGCCGGCTGCTCCTTCGCGGGGATGATCAGCGTCTGGCGGCTCCCCTGGGCGAAGCGCTGCCCCCGCTCGCCGTCGACCTGGCTGCCGAGCACCACCTTGTAATTGGACGGCAGGACGTCGAGCAGCCGGAACACCTGCTTGAGCTCGCCTTCGGGGCAGGCCCACTCGCCGTTCAGCTCGACGTAGGTCTCCCTGAGGTGGGCCAAGGTCCGAATCAGGCGGCATCGCGCATCGCCCGCGTAGAGCGGCATGAAAGCCCACACGCCTGCCTCGATCGCGTCGCGCTTCTCTTCGAGCTCGGCCCGATTGAGCCGCCCATCGCCGTCGCCGTCGACCGGGGAGAGCAGCGAGAGCGTCTGCGCCGTCATCGTCACGACCTGGTGAACCTCGGCGCTGGCCGAATCGCGCTCGAGCCGCGCGTAGATGACGTCGGCGTCGTGGGCCGAGGAGGCGGCGGCACAGAGGAGGATCGCCACGGCGAGCAGGCGATTCATCGCGGGCACCCTACTTCACTTCGCCGACTTCGAGCGCCTTGCGCTGCACGGCCCCGCACCTCGGGCAGAAGATCGAGCCCTCCCAGCCGGGGAGCACCTTCACCTCGTCGGCGCAGCAGAGCAGCAGCACCTTCGAGAGATCGTCCGGCTCGGGAGCCATCGCCGAACGTCGCGTCTTGGGCGGCACGACGACGTAGGTGGGCCGGGGATTCTTGGACAGCGTCCTCAGCACGTACAGGAGCGCCTGGTAGCGGACCTGGTCCCTGAGCGCGCGCGCCTGCTCGTCGAGGAAGAGGCGCTGCTCGGGGGTCAGCCACGCCTCGAGCACCGCCCACTTGCCGCAGTACGCGCACGCCCTCAGCGCCACCGAATCGCCCTCGTGGCCGTTGGCGTGGGCCAGCCGGCTCAAGACGTGCCGGTGCAAGGCCCGGCCGTCGGTGGGGAACGGGCGCGTCTTGAACGGCCGCGCGCAGTGCGGACACTGCCGGCGGACGAATCCCTCCGAGTCGCGCGGCAGCTCGAGCGCACCGATCATCGCCGCGGCACGCGCGCGCTCGAGGCCACGGCCAGAAGCAGGCTCACCAGCGCGAAGAGCAGCCACAGGTGAATCCACAGCCCCGTTCGCGCTCCGCTCGCCAGACCGAGCCCCCACAGCACCACCAGGATGAAGGTGATGGTCCAGAACATTCCCCGGAACCTCCCGAGCCCGCGCCGTTCACGATCCGGGCCGAGCCGTGAACGCCGGCCGAAAGACACCGCCCATGGCACGCGTGCTGCTCGGGCCCGCTGCGCGAAAGGCGGTGGCCGATGGCTCGCGTGGCAGCGATCGCGGCGGTGCTGTTGTCGGCGGAAGCGGCGGCTTGCGCGGACGACGATGCCCACCGCGTCGAGGCCGAGCGGCTGGGGCTCTCCGCAATGGTGCGGGCCTCCGAGCTGCCCGAGCGAACGCAACACCGGCTGGCGCTGGCCATCGTGCGCGAGGCGAAAAGGAACGGGCTCGATCCGCTCCTGGTGGCGGCGGTCATACAGGTCGAGAGCGGCTACGACCCGTTCGCCGTCTCTCCCGTCGGAGCGATGGGGCTCATGCAGATCATGCCCGACACCGGCCGGTACTGGGCCAGTCGGCAGGGCGGCCGGCTCGGCCGGACGGAAGAACCTGTTCGACCCGGAGCTGAACATCGAGCTCGGAGCCTCGTACCTCGCGCACTTGATCGCCCGTTTCGGCTCCGTCGAGCGGGCGCTGGTGGCCTACAACGCCGGCCCCGGTGCCGCGCGGCGGATCCTGGCCGACCCGGCGCTGCGGAAGCGGTTCTACGCGGGCTACGTGCGGAAGGTGCTCGCGGAAAAGCGGCGACTGTCGGCACTCGCCCGACAGGAAGAGCTTTCAACCGGCCGCTGAAAGAAGTTCAGCCCGCTCTGCCGCCGTCGCCCGATCGACGTTCCGGGTCGGAGGCGGCCGCCTCTTCCGACGCGTGGACTGGCCCCGTCCCCGCGAGTTGGGCCATCATTGGCCGCTTGCGGAGGGAGCGTCCCCTCTTGCTGCGCGCTGGCAAGATCCGGCGCGCGTCGGTACAACTCCGCCGTGAGCTCGGTGATCGATCGAGTGCGGGACGTCGTCGCCACGCGCGAGGAGATCGCGTTCGCCGTGGTGTTCGGTTCCGCCGCCGAAGATCGGCTGGGGCCGACCAGCGACGTCGACGTCGCCGTTCGGTTCGAGCCTGGCCGAGCCCCCGAGGGGTGGGAATTCGGCGGGGTCGTGGCAGCGCTCGAGTCGGCGGTCGGCCGGCGAGTCGACCTGGTGGACCTGGCGCGCGTGTCCAGCACCGTCCTGCGGATGGAGATTGGGAAGGGCAAGCTGGTCAAGGGCAGCCACGACGAGCTCGTGCGCTTCAAGGTGCGCGCGTTCCGCGACTGGCGCGAGTTCGGGCCGAGATTCAAGCGGCTCGCCCGAGCGATGGCGGCAGCGGTGGCCGGCGCGCCGGAGACGAAACGATGACGGCCGAAGTCCTGGCTCGGAAGGTCGCCAAGATCGCGGACAAGCTCGCCCGAATCGACGAGCAGCGCCCGGGCACGCTGGCCGAGCTTGCCGCCGATCGATCGCGCCGCGACCTGTGCGCCTTCTACCTCGCGCTCGCGGTCGAGGATTGCATCGACATCGCCGAGCACCTCATCGCCGAGCGGGCGTGGGGAGCGCCAGACTCGTACGGCGAAGCATTCCGCACCCTGGCCCGGCGAGGGGTGCTGACGCCGGAGCTCGCCGAGAAGATGGTGCAGGCGGCGGGCATGCGAAACGCCATTCTTCACGAGTACGACGACATCGACTGGGCCCGCGTGTACGCCGCGATGACCGACCTGGCGCGGCTCAGGGAATTCGTCGCCGCGGTGCAGAGATTCACGACCGCGGGATGAAGCCGGCGGCAGTGCGGTAATCTGCCCTGCAGATGACCCAGACCGTTCGCCCGCTCCCGAAGCGGTTCGATCCCGAGCCGGCCCGCGCGGCGATGGAGCGCATCGCCCAGAACCTCTCCCGCGCCGTCCTGGGCAAGGAATCCCAGGTCCGGCTGGCCGTCGCTTGCCTCGTGGCGAGAGGCCACCTGCTCCTCGAGGACGTGCCGGGCGTGGGCAAGACCACCCTCGCCGAGGCCCTCGCCCGGTCGTGCGCGCTGTCGTTCGCGCGAGTGCAGTTCACCGCCGACCTGTTGCCGAGCGACATCCTGGGCGTGCAGATCTTCCACGCGCAAGAGTCGCGCTTCGAGTTCCGGCCCGGCCCGCTGTTCCACCAGCTCGTGCTGGCCGACGAGCTGAACCGCGCTCCGCCGCGCACGCAGTCGGCGCTGCTCGAGGCGATGGCCCAGGGCCAGGTGAGCGTCGACGGCGTGACGCACCCGTTGCCCGAGCCCTTCGTGGTGGTCGCCACGCAGAACCCGTCCGACTTCTCCGGCACCTATCCTTTGCCCGACTCGCAGCTCGACCGTTTCTTGATGCGGCTCACGCTGGGGCACCCGTCGCCGGAGATCGAGGCCGAGCTGATCCGCACCCGGGGCGCGGCCGATCCGCTCGATGTGCTCCAGGCGGTGGCCAGCGCCGAAGAGCTGGTCGGGCTGCAGCGGAGCGCCGCCGAGGTGATGGTGGATCCATCGGTGGCCGAGTACGCGGTGCGCCTGGCGACGGCCACGCGCGAGCACCCGGAGATCGAGCGCGGAGCTTCGACGCGTGCGGTGCTTTCGCTGGTCGCCGCGGCGAAGGCGCACGCGCTGTATGAAGCGCGAGGCTTCGTCACGCCCGGCGACATCCGGGCGGTGCTGGTGCCGACGCTGTCGCACCGGATGCTGCTTCGCAGCGCGGTGCACGGCACCTACTCGCGCGACGAGGCGGCGCACCTCCTCGAGGAGCTCGCCCGGAAGGTGCCGGCGCCGCGGTGAGATCCGGACGTGCGGTGCTGCCGCATCCGGCTCCCCCCTTGGGTGATGACGCCGAGGCGCACGAGTGCCCCGGAAGGCGCTGATGGCCGGTCCGTTCATGGGCACGCCGAAGCACCGCACGTGCCCGTGCCCGACCGACCGCGGATATGCGCCCAGCTCCCGGATGGGCTCGTGCTCGTGCATGCGTCGCTTGAGCTCGGCTTTCAGCTCGCGCAGCTTCGCCTGCCACCTCTTTCGCTTCGTCTGCCGCAGCACGGTGAACCCGCCCTTCCGCGTCTTCCCACACGAGCGCGTGAAGCCCAGGAAGTTGAAGGTCTCCGGCTTCCCCTCACCACGCCCTAGACCAGCTGGACGAAGAAGTCCGCCGCGCGCGGCCGGAGCCCCGGCAGGGCGCGCTCGGCCGGCAGCCGCTGCTTGATGCCGAAACGGCGGCGCTCCCCTTCCCTGACGACGATGACCTCGCGGGTCGAGTGCAGCACCAGCCAGACCAGCCGCACCCCTCGACCGATGTACCAGCTCGCCTTCCGTTGCAGGACGGTTTCGTCCTCGTCGTCTCCTTCGACTTCGACGGCGAGCAGCGGTGGGCGTCGCTGGTACCCGTGGCGGACGACGTCCGACTTGCGCCAGACGGCAGCATCCGCCGCGCGCACCTCGTCGTCGAGGAGCATGCCGGCTTCGTTGCTCCCCACCCAGTACCCCGGGTGGCGCCTGCTCCAGTCGCGGAGCAGACCCACCGTGTCGGCGCATACGCCCTGCTGAGGAGAGCCACACGGGGGCATATAGAGCAGCCTTCCGCCCACGAACTCGAGCCGACCAGGCAGCTTCGGCCAGCTCGAGGGATCGCTCGCACGAAAATTCGCCGGCTGGTGAAGCTCGACCGGGAACTTGAAGACGCGCGGGAACGGAACCAGTACGACGTCCGACGAGGGCATGTGCATCGATACTCGCATCGGGGTCCGCCGGTCGCAAGGCGAGCCCGATGCTCGCGCCTACCCTCGTCCTCCTGGCGAGCGCCGCTCCGCCGGCTCGAGGTGATGCGTTAAGTTCGCGCGTGCGTGACGGACCTCGCATCGCTGCGGCGGCGGCTCAGGCTGCCCCGAACGCTCTCCATCACCCGCACCGGGCGCACGTACCTGGTCGTCACCTTGGGCGTCGGCATCGGAGCGCTGAACACCGGCAACAACCTGCTCTACCTCGTGCTCGGGTTCCTTCTGAGCATGATCGTCGTCTCGGGCATCCTCTCCGAGCGATGCCTGAAGGGGCTCCGCATCCGCCGGCTGGGCAGTGACGCGGCGTTTGCCGGCGAGCCGTTCCCATTCCGCTACGCCATCACCAAGAAGCGGGGCCAGGCGTTCGCGCTCACCGTCTCCGAAGTCGGCGGAGAGCTCGAGGGCGCCTCGCGCGTCTCGCACGTGCGCGCGGGAACCGAGGTCATCGCCCGGGCGGACCTCGTCGCCCGCCGCCGCGGCCCGCTGAAGCTCACCGGCATCCGGGTCACCACCACGTTCCCCCTCGGCTTGTTCGCCAAGAGCTGCGTGCTCGACGTCGAGGACACGCTCCTCGTCTACCCGCGGCGCGGCTTCGTCTGCCACACGCCAGAGGAGCACGGCTCGGGCCTCGCGGGCGACGACGGAAAGGCGCGGCGGCGAGACGGCACGGGTGATCTCCTCGGCCTGCGCGAGCTGGCCCATGGTGAGGACGCGCGGCGGGTGCACTGGGTCAAGAGCGCAGCCGTGGGGAAGCTCCTGCGCACCGAGCGCGAACGCGAGGAGCGGCGCCAGTACACGCTCCGCGTGGACGCCTCGGGCGATGCGGCCGCGGTCGATCGCCGCTGCGAGGAGACGGCCGCGCAGGCCCGCCGGCTCCTCGACATGGGGCACGAGGTCGGCCTCGTCGCTCCTTTTACGCGCATTCGGCCCGCATCGGGCCCCGGCCACGAGCGGCGCATTCTCCAGGCGCTCGCCTGGGTCGGCTTCGACGGGCCAGTCGCTCCCCGCGGAGAGGAGAAGAAGGAGGGGCTCTTCTCCCGTCCGAGCGCTGCCCCTGTCACGTCCCCATCGGGTGGAAGCGCGCTGAGGCAGCGGATGCGCGACCTCGCGGCCGGAGCGGCCTTCGCCTCGATGGCGGTGAGCGGCAGCGTGCCGATCTGGGCCACGGCGACTTTCCTTTTGGCGCTGGGCCTGGCGCTGCTCGGGCGAAGGGTGCTGGCCCACCGCGGCGGGTGGGCGATGGCCGTGCTGGCGATCGCGGCGGCCTCGCTGTTCCTCTTGACGCTCCGGGGGCTCATGGACCCGGTCATCGCCGCGTGCGCGTTCGCCGCGCTGCTGACCTCGTACCGGTTGGTGAGTGCTCCCACATCGGCCGCGGACAATCAGGTACACTTGACGTCGTTGCTCATGATCGCCGGCGGCGCAGCGCTCTCGGGCGAGCTGCTCTTCGGCGTCTTTCTCGTCGTCTTCGCGGTGCTGGCCAGCCTGTCGATGGGCCTTTCGGTGCTCGAGTCGGCATCGCCCGCGGACGAGCCCGTCCCCGTTCGGCCGCTGATGCGGCAGCTCTCTTTCGGCACCGCCCTGGCGGTGTTGGGCGGCGTGGCGTTCTTCGTCGTCTTCCCCCGCCTCTCGTGGAACTTCGCCGCGCGCAGGCCGTCACCCGGGTTGGGAGCCACCGCCGGCTTCACCGACCGGGTGCGGCTCGGCGGTGACGGCAGCATCAAGACGAACCCGCGGGTGGTGGCGCGCATCACGCTGCGCGACGACCCGGGCGCCGATCGCCTCGACGCGTACTGGATCGGCCGCACCTTCGATCGCTTCGACGGGCGCGAGTGGAGCGGCACCGGCACGCCGAAGCGCCAGAGCGACATCGTCCACCTGGCCCCCGGCGCGAGAAGACCCATCTACCAGCGCATCGAGCTTCTACCGGCGTACTCGGCGCGCACGCTGATCGCCCTCGACCCGCCGCTGTCGTTGGGCAACGCCGTCGCCCAGATGCAGGCCGGCACGGCCCGGGCGCCGCTCGTCGAGGTGAGCGGCGAAGAGGTCCACTTCGGCGTCGAAGCGCTGAGCTACTGGTACCACGCGTACAGCGCGCGGCCGGACGAGGCGTCTTTTCGCGATGCGCGCATCGATCCGGCGCGGTACATGGGCCTGCCGCCCTCACTCGACCCGCGCGTGGGCGAGCTGGCGCGGTCGATCGCCGGCGCCGAATCGGATCCGCTGGCCGCGGCCGAGCGGCTGCGCGATCACCTCAAGGCGAGTTTCCGCTACACGCTCGAGCTGCCGGGCGAGGTAGAAGACCCGCTGTCCGACTTCCTGTTCCGGCGGCGCGAGGGCCATTGCGAGCACTTCGCGACGGCGCTGGCGGTGATGCTGCGGACGCTGGGGCATCCTTCGCGGGTGGCGGCGGGCTTCTACGGCGGCGAGCGCATCGGCACCTCACCCGAGGGAACGCAGTACGTCCTGCGGGCCGGCGACGCGCACGCGTGGACGCAGGTGTTCGTCCCCGGCCGCGGCTGGGTGAGCGTCGACGCCACGCCCGAGCTGTTCCGGGGCGGGCAGCCGAACCGGGTGCTCGAGGCGCTGCTCATGCTCTACGAGCGGCTCGACGCCTGGTGGCGCACGCTGGTCATCGACTACTCGTTCCGCGATCAGGTCGGGCTGGCGAAAGCGCTGGTGCGGCCACCGCGCTCGGTCGCGGGGGCCGGCTCGCGCGTGCCCGAGCCGCGCGCGTGGCTGTGGGCGGCGGCGGTCGGGCTCACCGTGTACGTGGTGTGGCGGTGGACCATGCTGCATCGATCACGGCCGAAGCCGCACCCCGCCTCGGGGCTCCTCGACGACATCGAACGGGCGCTGTCGGCCGCGGGGGTGAGCCCGGCCGAGGGAGAAGGAATCGAAGAGCTGGCCTCGAGGCTTTTCCGCACCGCGCACCCGCTCGCGCCGGTGGTGGGGCGCGTGGCCCGCCGCTACCTCGAGGCTCGCTTCGGAGGCAGGCCGCTGCAGCCGGGCGAGAAGGAAGCGCTGGTGGCATCGATTCGCCGCGCCGCGTGAGTCGCGGTGCCGGTGGCCGTCAAGCCGAGGACGGAATGCCGGCCCGCACGCACGCCGCCACTGTGGACGCCCAGACGCACGAGATGGCTCCGCCCGCGAACGTCCACCTGAAGTCGCCCGCGGGAACGAGGCGAGCGTCAAGGCAAGAGAGGCCACAGGGGTCTCGATGACTCCCGCCCTCGGAGGACTCGGCGTCGGCGGACGCGGCGCTCGGCCGCTCCTCGGGCGCTCGTCCGCGAATGCACGCATGCGAGCGGATGAAGCGACCTGGGACCCGATGTCGGGGTCGGCGCACCGGCGCATCTTGCGCCGCGGTGGTCGCCGCGCGTGGGGGGAGGGGCCATCATGCGCAACGCATCGGTCGTCGGAGTGTCGTGGGCGCTCGTCCTCGGCCTCGCGGCCTGCGGCGGCGACCCTTGCGGCGGTCACCGTTGCGGTGGTGATGCCTGCGGCGCGACCAGCAGGTGCACCGCGGATCCGAAGCCGTCCGACGCCGAAATCAAGGAGTGCCGGCGTTCCATCAAGCCGGGCGCGAAGTGCGCCTTCGAATACCAGACGGCGATCGAGTGCCTCCGGGCGAAGCAGGTCTGCGACGCGGACGGCAAGACGGACGGCCCGGCGACGGGCGCTGCCTGCGCCGACGAGCTCGAGGCGATCGTCCACTGCGAGTCGGCGGACGGCGGCCGCTGACGCAACGAGGCGTCCAGATCAGATCAGCGCTTCGCCAGGTGGATGTGGTGGATGCCGGGACCGGGGACCCGGCCATTGCTCGGGAGGCGGCGACATGGCGACCCGCACCAGAATGGCTCCTGATTGGGTTCGTCTCCTGCTGGTTTCCGCGCTGCTGGGTTGCGAGCTCGAAAAGCGCTCGCAGGAGCCACCCGAATCGGGCCCGAACGTCGGCGAACCTGCGGCGCCGGCCGATCAGCCCGAGGCAGAGCCCGACTTCCCGGTCGGACCGCGCCGTCGATGTCTTCCTACCGGCGGCGACGCGCACTGGACGATCGAAGGAGAGACGCTCTCCATCGCGCTGAGATGCGCGACGGGGGAAGCCGGGCCCGCCTCCCGGTTCAGCCTCTCACCTGTGCCGAGAGGCGCGACGCTCGACGCCGATGCGACGCTGCACTGGACGCCGGGCCTCGACCAGGCGGGCGTGTACGAGCTGACCATCGTCGACGCGGTCACCCAGGAGACCGGAACGCTGAAAATCGGCGTGGCGGACGACTTCGCAAACCCCGACAACGCGCCCGTCGATCCGTTCACCTATACCGAGGAGCTCGGCCTCCCCGTCGTGCACCTGTTCTATTTCGGTGAGCTGATCCCGGAAGTCGAGCGGCCGGTCAGGGTCGTGTACCGGGGGCACGAGTTCCTCGCGGCGGGCAAGCTGCGCGGGGCCACGTCTCTCGACTTCCCCAAGAAGAGCTACACCCTCGAGTTTCCCGACGACGACCGGTTCACCGAGCCACACGCGGTCGAGGGCTTCGTCAATCGCCGGAAGATCGTGCTGATCACGTCGTTCAACGACAACTCGTACATCCGCCCGCGCCTCTCGTTCGAGCTGTGGCGCCGGATGGACGCGAGCCACATCGGCGTGAAGGTCTTCAACGCGGTCGTCTTCGTGAACGGGCAGTACCGCGGCCTCTACTCGGTCGCCGACCACGTCAACAAACGGCTCCTGGAGGCGCACGGAATCTCGCGGGACGACAACCTCTACAAGGCCATCAACCTGAGCGCGAATTTCTCCCGCGCCGACAAGCTCGGCCGGCCGAAAGACCCGCTCTACTTCGGCTTCGAGAAGAAGAACGGTTTGCCGCCGGAGGGCGAGCCGGGCGCGTTCGACGACCTCGTCGAGCTGATCGCGTTCGTGGCCGATTCGGACCCGGAGACGTTCCGCACCGAGCTGCCCCGGCGGCTCGACCTTCGCGAGTACCAGGACTGGTGGATCTTCGTGTCGCTTTTGAACGCGAGCAACAACAAGTCGCGGAACGCCTACCACGTCCACTCTCCCCGGGGCGGGCCCTGGCGCTATCTGCCCTGGGACCTCGACGCGACGTTCGGCCAGGAATGGGACACCGAGCGCGAACGGCCCGAGGTGTTCGACGACTTCAGGAACGACAACCTGCTCTTCAAGCGAATGCTCGAAGAGCCAGCGTTCGCGGGCCCGATGCGGGCGCGGTACCAGGCGTTGCTTCGCGGCGAGCTGAAGGTGGACACCGTGCTGGCCCTGCTCGACCGGTACGCCGCGGAGGTCGGTCCGGCCGCCCGACGCGACGAGTCCCGGTGGATGCCGGAATACCGCTCGTACGAGCTCTGGTCGCATCGGACGGACTTCACGACCTTCGACGAGGAGATCCGCTACATGCGCGAGTGGATCTCCACGCGGTGGAGGCTGCTCGAGACGAGCTTCCCCTGGTGACGCCACCCGCCCGCCTGCCCCGAATCCCCTCCATCCACGTCGCCAGCGCGTCGTACGCGCGCGATGCCCGAGTGGGCTGCGACCGGCCGAGCACGCGTCGGCGGGTCCGCCGGCCGGAATAGCGACCGTCCAGTTCCGTTAAGGGCGCCTCGACGGAACGACGGGGGGAAGCGCGCCGGCCTTGCGGCGGATCGTGCGCGCTCGTTCCGGCCCACTCGCCGAACGCAGCCCAGGAGGACCATCGTTGCACCGCGCACGCTTGCTGGAAGTGGGGACGTTGCTCTGCCTCGCCTGTTCCGCCCTCGGGTGCCTTGCTGATCCGTCAGAGAGCGTCGTCCCGCCCCCTGCCATGGAGCCCGACGCCGGAGCCGAGCCGCCGCCCGAGCCGGAACCTCGGCCCGAAGCCGAAACGGATGCTGGAACGCACGAAGTCACGGACGCCGGTGCGAACGATGCCGGCACGACTCCCACGCAGCGGTTGGATTCGGACGGCGTGGTGATGCTCTTCCCGCCCAACCCGAACGGGAGCAGCTGGAACCTTGGCGGGCGCGACCCGAACACGGTCGACCGGACCTATTTCGATCTCGGCGGCGACAAGGCCACGCCGGCGACCGAGAACGGCATCTCGTTCTGGACCACGACCGGCCACAAGGTGAGCTACGCCAGCGGAGCGCCCGACGGCGTGACGGTGCGCTTGAACATCAAGGCCAGCGGCGGCACGCAGACGTACACCTGGCGGAACGGCGCCGCCACCCACGGGTACATCAGCAACCCGCGCGACCTGAAGAACTTCGAAGCGACGGCCTATGTCCGCGTCCGCGACCACAACCGCACGCACACGTCGATGAGCTGGAAGGTCCGCGGAGGGCGCCACACCGGCTCGAACCCGGCCCTCTCGAGCTGCACCGGAATGCAGGTGCCGTACGAGAAGGGATCGCCCCGATTCCTCCGCGAGCTCGATCACCCCGACTACGACTACATCAACCTGACCCCGCGCTTCCCCTACCTCCTCCAGGAAGGAAAGTGGCTCGCGGTGAAGATGGTTTCGTACCTGGTGGGCAACGGCACGAAGAACCTCCTCTACCTCGACACCGACCCGTTCGACGCCAACGGCAAGCCGCGCAACGACTTCAGGCTGTACGCCGAGTGGATCGATCGCGACGGCGTCGACACCGGCGAGTACACGCGGGCGGCGACGTGGGGCGGCTGGTTGACGACCTTCCGCGTCGACGGCTGGCGCAAGGTCGATTTCGCCATTCTGTCGGCGCGGGAGATCGTGCCGCCCGACGAGACCGCCCTTCCTGCGGGTTCATCGAACGGGTGAGCACGCCGGGTCGCCCCGGGGACAGCAGGCGATGGGAGCTCCGTCCTGCCCCCCGGGGCGCCCACATGGGCCGGTCCGCACGAAGTCCTCCGCATCGCCGCAGTGCGCGCCCGAGTGGGTGACCGAGACGACGTAGGTCAGCGGTCCCAACACCGTGCTGCCGCCCCGCCGGAAGCCGACGTGCGCCCGCACGTCGACGTGCACGCGACGTTCGGTTCCCGCGCTCAGCTGCGAGCGAAGCGCCTCGGCGGCTCCACCGCGAAAGAGGTTGAGGACCAACGGAGTGGTCGAGCCGGGCTCGATGACGAGCTGCCTCCACTCGGTGAACGTCGGCAGCGACAGCTCGGAGTCGGTTCGGTAGCTGTACCAGATGGCCTTGATGGTGGCGTCCAGCGGCCGCCCTTCGGGATCGTCGGGCGGCGCGCGGTCCAACGGGCTCCAGCGGACGTTCAGGCCCACCAGGAAGTCCGTGGTGGCCGCGACGTCGAGATGCCCGTCGGCCGGCGGCTCACCCGCGGGCTCGACGACGGCGCACCGGACCGGTTCGAGCGCGGCTCTCTCGAGAGCCAACGGCTCGTAAAGCTCGCAGGCCGTCGCGACGAGAAGCGCGGCGAGCGGCGCGTAGAGCCGGCCGTTCATCACTGCTCCCTCTCGCGGATTCTCCAGATGGCCGGGTCCTGCTCGTCGCGCGCATACCGCTGGCCCTCGTCGACGGCGCCGTAGAACACGACGTCGAGCGCGCCGATGATGCTCCTGCCGTCGAACAGGCCCAGCTCTCCTTCGGGGGGCAGTGTGAGGCCCAGCTCGCCGGCGCTGAAGCGGGCCGACTCGCCGGGCCGAAGGAGCCGCCCGGGCACGTTGCGCCGCTGCGCCCGGCGAATGTTGGTCGTCAGCGCCAACCCATCGGTGCGGACGTCGCGGTCGCCCCGATTGCGCAGCTCGATCCACCCCGCGTTGGGATCGAACGATTCGATCAAGAGGCCGAGCTTCCACTTCTTCAGGCGTTCCAGCTCCGAGCGGACGAAGGCCTCGCGCAGCGCGACGTACTCGCGCATGTAGCGCCGCATGTCCGCCCACTTGGCCTGGTCGACGTACGGGTCGTGCGCCACGTGAGGAGCGAGCAGCTCGTACGTCGCCTCGATGCGGGGGTTCAGCACGGCGGGGTTGAACAGCTCGGCCAACGCCTGCTCGGCGCGCGCGATGAAGCGCTGGCGCAGGGCCTTGTTGTAGGCGATGCGCGTGTTGAGGTTGGAGAACACCGGCATCCAGGGCACGGCCGGGTACTTCTCGAGCCTCACGAGGTACTCGCGCTCGACGGCCGGGTCGGTGACGGTGAAGATGACCAGAGGGTGCGTGTAGCGCGCCGGGGAGCCGACCGGGAGGCTGGTGGTGTAACGGCCGTCGGAGTTGTTCAGTTCCCACGGGAGGTACGACCACTTCTTGGTGATTGCGTCGTACGCGACGTAGCTGCGCGAGTCCTCGATGACGCTGTTGGAGATGAGCGCGTCCATCACCATCGCGCGCAGGTAATGCTCGACGTACATGTGGCGCTCGAGCTCGGCCACCAGCGCGGGGTCGGGCGTGTAGTTGATGGCGCGCATCCATAGCGTGAGCGCAGCGTCGGGTTCGGTCTGCTCCTCGTTGTTCTCCTTCTCCCAGCTTTCCTGGTGACTGGCGGTCCACGCCTTCATTTCGCAGTTCTTGCGTCCGCACCTGTAGAGGGTCGGGTCGTCGTCGAGGAAGTCGCGCGACCTGAGCAGGTCTTTGTCGACGCGGCTCGTGTCCAGGTACACGCCCTGGTACTGGCCGTTGATGACCAGCCGCACGTATTTGGCGCGCGAGGCGGGGACGCGCATCGCCTCGAGCAGGTCGAACCCCAGCTTCTCGAACATGAAGGTGAGGTCCTTCCACTCGGCGAGCAGGTTCAGCCTGCGGCGGCCCTGGAACTTCTGGCCCTTCGGCAGCTCGATGCGCCAGCTCTTCTTGGGCCAGGTCTTTCGCGAGCTGTTGCCGCGCAGCCGGACCTTCACCGGGTACGCCTGCCCTCGGTAGATGAACGTCGCCGGTTGCTCGGGCGTGAACACGTCGATCTTGAACCGGTTCAGCGTCTCGTCCGGCATCACCAGCTCGTACTGTTCGACCTCGGTCTGGAGCGGCGGCAGCACGAAGGGCCGACCCGTATCGTCGGCCCAGAACGGGTTCGTCTGTGGACCCTGCGGCGCTTCGCGCGCCGAGTCCACCCGAGTGCCCTCGCCTTCGGCGGTCGCAGGTGCCGGCCCGCATCCGGTGGCCAACGGCGAGGCGAGGACGCAGGCGCAAAGGCCCAGGAGCGCTGGACCGAGACGGAACATCCGTTCCATGGCTTCCCCCCTTCACAACCGGCCCGCGTGAAAGTGCGGCGCTCGCTTCGGCGCGGGAACCCCCGTCGAAGGGCTCTCGCGGGTCGGCTGCGCGACGAAATCCGCTGCCTGACGAAACCGCACCGCGACGAAAACCGCACCGCCGCTCGCCTGCGCGTCCAGGATGCGCCCGCTGGATGTGGCCGCATCGTTTGCGTTCGCAACGACCGCACAAGGAGGGGGACCATGCGGTGGATGAGCGCGATGCGCGGTCTCGGCGCGGCGCTTCTGGTCGTGGCCTCGGCCGGGTGTGCCGGCAACGTCTGCGGAAACGGAATCGTCGAGCCGACAGAGAAGTGCGACGACGGCAACACGGAGAATTGGGACCAGTGCTCAGCCACGTGCGACGACGCGCTGAGCCACCTTCCGGGTCTCGAGTCGGCCTACGACTTCTTGAACGACGGCTCCGTCTACGGGGCGAACCTGCTCCTCGAAGACAAGTGGCCGGTCACCCGGTACGAGCCCGTCCACCTGCCACCGCCGCCCACGTGGCGGGAGGACCCCTTCAAGGAGAAGTTCTGGCAGTTCGAGTTCTACGGGCTCAGGCCGACGCGCCACCTGCTCTACGCGTACCGGATGAAGGGCGACCGCCGGTACCGGGACAAGCTGGTCGAGATCATCGCCAGCTTCGCCGAGCGCGGCCAGACGTCGACGTTCTCGCATGACGTGCACGCCACCGCCTACCGGACGCACGTGCTGGTCAATACCTACTGGAAGCTCCGCATGGCGAGGGCGCTGGCGCCCGAGGAGGAAAAGCGCTTCCTCGATCTGATCGAGAGCAGCGCGCGCTTTCTGGAAAAGGAAGAGCACTTCGACGGCAACAACAACCACGGGTTCGCCGAGGCGGCCGCGCTGCTCCTCGTGGCGGAGAACTTCCCCGACTGGCCGGAATCGAAGAGGTGGGCCAGCCTGGCGCGGAACCGGTTCCAGAAGCTCTTCATCCACGCGGTGGACGTGGACGGCGCGCCCAACGAGAACGCTCCCTACTACCACTTCTACATGCTGACCCAGCTCTGGCAGGTGCAGGCGTGGATCCGGCGATTCGAGCTCGAGGAGATCCCCGGCATGGACACCACCATCCGCAAGATGATCCAGTACGCGACGTACATCGTCCTTCCCGACGGGCAGGTGCCCATGCTCGGCGGCAGCCTGCTGAGGGACATGCACGCGTACGAGCCCGGGCTGTACCGGAAGATGGGCGAGAAAGACCCGCGGCTCGCCTACGTCCTCAGCGCCGGAGAAGACGGAACCGAGCCGCCGCTGCGCCTGGCGCTGTTCCCCACCTCGGGCACGGCGATCTTCCGATCGGGGTTCGGGCAGGGCGAGGACTTCCGGCGACAGACCCACCTCATCTTCGACATGGGCCCGTACCGGACCGCCCACAGCCACCTGGACGCGCTCAGCATCCACCTCTACGCGGCCGGCCGAACCGTCCTGGTCGACTCGGGGCACTTCACCAACGACCCGGGGCCCGACTTCGACTACTTCCACGGAACGAAGGCCCACAACACCGTGGTGGTCGACGAAAAGGACCAGCAGAAGGGGTCGGGCCGCGTGGGCCTCACCGAGACCAAACACGGGTGGATGTACCAGTCCGGCTGGCACGACACCCTCTACCCGGGCGTCAAGCACGCGCGCGGCGTGCTCTTCCTGGCGCCGGAGATCGTCCTGGTGCTCGACCGTCTCGAGAGCGACAGGGCCCACACCTACGACCAGACGTGGCACTTCCCGCCCGACGCGACGCTCCACCTCGAAGGGCCGAAAGCGACCGCATTCGACGCGAGCGGAACCGCCCTGGTGAGCATTCGCCAGCTGCCGTCGGATCCCGGCCAGCCCATTCGCCGCCGCGGCGCGACGAACCCGGTCGACGGCTGGTACTCGGAGCGGTACCTGGTGAAGGTGCCGTCCGATGCGCTGCGCTACCGGAAGATCGCGGCGCGGGCTCACTACGCCACGTTGATCACCGTGGGCCGTTCGGCAGCGGCGCCGGCGAGCCTGTCGGCGGGCGACGGACAAGAGGCGCCGTTGGTGGCGTGCGTCGCCGGGACGGCGTACCAGGTGTACGTGCACGGGCTGGGCGAGCCCGATGAGGCGCTGGCGGTCGACCCGATGGGCCCGTGCTCTCCGTGAGAGGGCGACGAGCGCTCAGTGATTCGGTCCGAGCTGCTCGTGCGCGCCGATCCCCGTACCGGCGTGGCGTTGAGACGAGTCGGCATTGCAGCGGGCGGGCCGTCTTCGCCCGTCCGCTCGATGTCCCGCCGACTCGATGATGACTGCCGCCTCATGGCGCCAGCGGCTTGCCCATGAGCGGCGCCCAGCGGCGGCGGTCGCGATCGCGCGGTGGCTGCATCTGCTGCGTGATTCGGTCCGCCCGGCTCGTCCCCGTCCTGCTCAGGCTCTCGGCCCATCCGGGTCAGCACATTCGGACCGGCGACCCGGGCTCAGCCCATGCCCTCGGGCCCGTGTGTCGAGCCGAGCTTCGACCCGGCATGCGTCGTCAGGCGCATCACAAGCCCTCGAAGCACCGACTTCACTCAGCGCTCCAAGGCGCGCCGGCACGGCCGAAGAGGCGCACGCGCAAGTGGCGCTCGCGGCCGAGGAGCGGCGCGAGAAGGGCACGCGTGAGCGCGAACAGGAGGACCGCGAGCGCGGGCCGCTGGAGCCGCAGATGCGCGAGCTCTCGGCCGAGCTCCCGCCGGAGCCCACGCCCGAGCCGCAGCCCCGCGGCGTCGACCGCCCAGGCTCCGGCGGGCCGGCCGGCGTCACCTGGAGCACATGAAGATGACGTCCACCACGGCCGAAGGGTCGCGCCGCCACGCCGAGCAGGCCTCCGGACACAGGCGGAGCACGTCGCGGTCGACGTAGAACCCGGTCGGCGTGCACGACGCCGGACCGTCCACTCGCTCGAGCACCATGGCCGGGCCGCCGTTGCTTGGCCAGAGCTCGAGCCGGGTGTCGTCGAGGCTGCTCCCCGGTGGAACGTCGCCGACGCGCAGGGTGCAGGAAATCTGCGTGCGAACGATTCCGAGCGCGATCTCGCGGAACACGGCGTCGAAGCTTCGGTATCCGCAGATCGGAAACCGCAGCCCGCCCGTTGCCCGGCTGAGCACCTGGTACTCGGATCCGTTCGCTTGCGCCACGAAGCCGTTTTCACTGCACAGCTCGGTGACGATCGGATCCCGCGGGCGCCACGGAGCCGATGCCGGCGTGTTCTCTTTGAGTCCGGCGATGGTGTGAAAGACATAGCTGCGCACGCCCGCCGTCCAGAAGTGGTTGGGCGCCAAACGAGACAGTCCCTCCTCGAAGGACTGCGCCGTCATGCTGTTGGCGCCGTATGGATCTCCGGGGAGAGGGCCATCGTCGGTGATCAGGACGAAGAGCCTGGCCGCGTCCGGCCGCAGCCAACTCGACCACCCGTTCGGAGCGAGCCCGCACGCGTCCGCCGTGGAATAGGTTTCCAGAATCCTCGAGAACGCATTGTGACTGCCCACGCGCCGGTTGTAGTGGAAGAAGCGGGAGGAGCTCACCGGACAGGCGCCAGGAGGGTCGCACTGCCCATTCCCGCTCAGCGGCGCGCCGACGCAAATGCCTCCTTCGCCGGAGAGGCCGTGCTCGGAAATGAGGATCACCCGGTAGTCAATCCCGCTGGCGTCGATGATGGCGGCGAAGTTGTCGTTGATGTTCCTCTCGACCGCGGCGTTCACGGCCTTCATGCTGTTGGAGTTGTCGACGACGAAGATGACGTCGATCGGCAGCGAGGCGATCTCGAGCGGCTGCTTCGAGCCGGGGAAGCCGTGGCGGACTCCGTCCTCGTCGATCAGCCCGTCGCAGTCGTTGTCCGCTCTGTCACACGATTCCGCCCGGGGTAGCCCCTCGCCGACGCAAGGGCTCCAGATGCCCGCCAGGCACACCTGGGCTCCGCTGCGGCACTGGCCCACGCCGAGGAGGCCGGCCGGGCCGGTGTAACAGTTGCGCAGGGCACGAAACGCCACGTTCCCGTCACCGTCGTCACAGTCGCCGACCGGGCAGCCGGGGCCGGCCCCGACACCATCGCCATCGAGGTCGACGCAGCCTCCGTCCCCTCCCGAGGAGGACGGAGGTCCGACGATGACCGGCGCGTCGACCAGCACCTTGGGTTCGTGGCAGACGCACCCCATCGCGACGATGGCCAGCACCGCGACGGCAAGCCGCCCGTCCTTGTGCCCCGGCCGACCCCGAGAGCCTCGCCTGAACCGTGAACAGCTCGCACTCACTTCACCCGCCTCGTCATGCCGACCAGGGTCAACAGGAGCAGCGACAGCGCGGCCGCCGAAGAGCAACCCTTCCGGTAGATCGGCCCCATCGCGTCGTCGGCGCGTTTGAGCTCGGGCGGCGTCGTCTCCGCGCCGGTGGGTGGTGCGGCTGCGAAGGGTGCCTGACACGTGCCGTCGCGGCACTCGAGGCCGGCCGCGCAGATGGGAACGCCGCCGTCGCGCCCGCACGCGTTTCCTTCCGTGGCCATGTCGCTCGAGCAGGCGCAGACCGATCCGAGCGACGCGATCGCGCAGCTGCAGTTGCCGGCGCACGTGCGGTGGCACGTCCCCGCGATGCACTGAAAACCGGCGGCGCAGGGCTCGTTGGCACCGCAGGGCTCGCATTCGCCCAGGCGAACGGCGAAGACGTCGTCACTCGTGTCCCAGCGACTTCCCGCCTGGGTCTGGCTCGAGATCCGCACCAGCACCCGATCGCTCTCGATGGACGGGACGAGCCATGAGTAACGGCCCTCATTCTCGACGTCGCGCTCGATGAGCTCCCAGTTGCTCCCGCCGTCGGCGGAATACTCCAGCGTCACCGCGGGCACGACGCCCTGGGTCGACCATCGGATCTCGACCGTCTGCGCGGCTCGCAATCGTTCGGCGCCGTTGGGCGAGAGCACCACGATGCGCGGGCCCGGCTCGACGGGCGTGCCGCCGATTCGGACGAAGCGGCCCTCCGAGGGCACGCCTTGCTTGTCGACGATGAACAGAAGGTGCGGCCCGGGTGGGCAGGCCGCCGAGCTGGCCGGAGCAGTGACCTCGATCGCTCCGGGCCTGGCCGTGAAAGACAGGAAGTGGATGCGCTGGCTCTGATCGAACGCGTGGGTGACGGCCGCCAGGCGAATCAGCGCCACCTTCGCGATGCTCGATGCCTGCGGCGTCGCAAGCGTGAACGTCTGGTTGTACTGCAGCGAGTCGGGTACCTCGGTCAGCTCGGGCCGCGGGCCCTTGAACAGGTACGGAGGCGAGTAAATTTCGATACTGCCCGTCTTGACGCCTCCACCCGTGAGCACGCGGCCGTCGGGAAGGAGCAGCGCCGTCGAATGGTAGCCGCGGAACACGGCCGCCCGGGCGACCACGGTGAAGGTCTCGGTGCGCGGGTCCCAGAGCTCCGCCTCGAGCACCGCGCAGCCCGCGTTGCTCTTGCCGGCGCCGCAGCTCCCTCCGGTGACCAGAACCGTTCCGTCGGGCAGGAGCGTCATGTTGTGTTGCTTTCGCGGCTTGATCATCCGCCCCACCTGGCGCCACTGCGGGCTCGGGCCGGTCAGGTCGATCACCTCGGCCGTGTCGGTCGGTGGGTCGCCGCCGCCGGTGATCAGGATCTTCCCCGCCTCGTACATCACCGCCGAGCCGGCCTTGCGCCGACTGCCGTCAACGGTCTCGCCGACCGTCGTCCACGCTCCGGCGCCTTTGGTGTCGAGGACGCGCGTCGTCGCTTCCGGACCGGCGCAGAAGACCTTCCCGTTCGACAGGACGAACATCCACGGGTAGGCGTCGACGCTCAGCGTCGCGCCCGTCAGATCGCGCCAGGTGCCTGACTGCACGTCCCAGATCTGCGGAAGCAGATTGAGCTCGCCGATGTCGAATCCCGAGATGACCAGCACGTCGCCGTCGGGAAGGGTCGTGGCCGTCGGGTACCACCGCCCGCCTTTCATGTCGGGCAGGCGCGACCAGGTGTTGGCGAGAGGATCGTAGATGCTGGCCTTCGGCTCACCGTGATGCCCGTCGATCTGCCCGCCGGCGACGAGCACGCGTCCGTCCTCGAGAAACGCATGGCCTGCGCAGAACGGGTTGAAGCCCGGGTGCGGCAGCGCCGAGTGCGCGCCGGTCACCGGGTCCCAGAGGTGAATCTCGTCGGCGCCCTGCTCCGTCCACCACATCACCTTGCCGGTGGGCAGAAGCATCGCGTGCGTGATCGGCTCGACCCAGCGCTGCACCGGCGACCACCGGCCGACGATCGAAGGGTCGTCCGCGGCCGTCGCAGCTCCCGAGACGAGCATGAGCAACAACCACGTGCGACGGACGACATCACCGCGCAAATCCGCATCGTGCCCCCCTTCTTGCGCCGGTCAGGTAGGTGCGGCCGACCGCGGAAAAAGGGAATCGCCGCGCACGGCCAGAAGGCCGTTCCATTTGCGGCACTCGGGCAAACGATGTGTGGTCGATCGAGCCTCGCGTCTCGACGTGCCCGCGCTTCGGCGGCGCGGCGGCTTCAGCCATGCGGTCGCAGCGATGGCTCGCGCCGGCGCCTGTAGTGGACCCCGTTTTTTGGACCACCCCGATCTTTGCGTTTCGAGGCAGCTCCGTGCTGAAGGGAGCTGT
>FWPU01002055.1_pt1 | contig 57585 bp, 45 predicted proteins | sample 2228361 | NCBI WGS metagenome assembly FWPU01 (sample SAMEA103939777, study PRJEB20133) | metagenome | reverse complement strand
AATCTAGTTCCACAAAAAACTGGGCGCTCGCATCCCTTGCTTTGGTAGTCAGTACTTTAGTACTTCAAACAACCAAGACAAAAATCTAGTTTCACAAAAAACTGGGCGCTCGCATCCCTACCAATTCTTAATATTGCTTGCTGAGATTGCAGTATTGTTCGCCTAACTTCATAAAATTGCAGGTCAGTCTCGACTGCGCAGGATGAAATAATTTTGAAAAAGCCAGAAGGTAAAATCTTTAAAGTTAGAGAAGATATATCTTTTTGTTTCTTTTCGGAACTAAGCTTCAACTGCTTGTCGAGACAGTGAAAAATGAGTATTAATACGAACTACAAGTTAAATGTCATACAGTGGTATCCGGGTCATATTGCCAAAGCTGAAAAGAACCTTAAAGAACAGCTAAAACTAGTGGATGTGGTGCTGGAAGTCAGAGATGCTCGCATTCCTATAGTTACGCGTCATCCCCAGTTACACAAGTGGATAGGAAGCAAAACACGGCTATTAATCTTAAATCGCTTGGACACGATTTCTCCTCGAGTCAGACAACTGTGGACTGAATGGTTTAAAAGCCAAGGTGAAGAACCGTATTTTACCAATGCTCAGCAGGGCCAAGGAATAGCAGCGGTGTTAAAAGCTGCACAAGCTGCAGGACTAGCGATTAACCAACGGCGAAAAAGTCGCGGTATGTTACCCCGAGCAGTTCGCGCTGTAGTCATTGGTTTTCCTAACGTTGGTAAGTCAGCTTTAATCAATCGTTTACTGGGACAGCGAGTAGTGGAAAGTGCTGCACGTGCTGGGGTAACTCGCCAATTGCACTGGGTGCGAATTTCCCAGGACATAGAGTTGCTTGATACTCCGGGTGTAATTCCTGCTAAGTTAGAAAACCAAGAAGATGCTTTGAAGCTAGCTATATGTGACGATATCGGCGAAGCAGCTTACGACAAACAACAAGTAGCAGCAGCTTTTGTAGACATAATAAATCAAATTTACTCTCGCAGTAGCGATCTTTTCTTAGAACATCCCTTGCGATCGCGCTACAAAATAGACCCCACCTCTCAAACGGGCGAGTCATACTTGCATGCTTTGGCACGATCCGACTTTCAAGGCAATTTAGAGCGGACTGCAAGTCGACTGCTACAAGATTTTCGCAAAGGTTTATTGGGTGCTATTCCTTTAGAATTACCTCCCGTAGGATAAGCAGGCTTTTTTCAAAGCAAGTTCCAAACGCGCGCGATCGCTGTCTTTATTTATTTAGCTTACTTAAGAAATAAAACCAGTTATCCTTCCTTTTCAATAGCGATAAATGACTTTGAGATTTCTTCTTGCTTGATATTCCCTTAAAGCTCCATCACTGACTAAAGTTCGTCCATTCCTTTTGATAATCGGAATTTGCCCTTTTTGCAAAGCCATAAATAGATTGCTTTGATCGATGCACAAGCGTCTAGCAGCTTCTACAAGTGGAACACCGTGTCTGTTGTGCAAACACCTTTGTTTTTTAGATCCTACATGCAAGCGCTTGGTTGGTTTTACCGGTGGAAGACCTTGCTTGGACATGCTTTGATGTGTTTTTGCTATTTATAATTAGATGATTATCTAATTAGATCTTAGTATACTGTTAAAAAATAGTAAAATTGTTCATCATAAAAATTAGCCAAAAAAACAAGGGTCGAAGAGATGGTTTTTTATTCCCATCTCATCCCTGTTGCTTTCTTCTTTTCGGCTTTGGAGTGAAAAAAGTTCGGTAAACTCAGTCTAGCGATAGCTTTGCACGAGTTTGGTACTTGCTTTTTTCAATAAAGCTGAGGCTCTTATCCTCAGTATAATTACAGTTCCAGCCGTAAATAATATACCGAGTAATATATTTTTCCAGCTGATTGTCTTACCGCTCTCGCCCACCAAACTAGCTTCTAGCATCAAAGAAGGTAAAAATATACCAAATACCATCAAGCATTGGTGGATAATTTGCTTTTTCTTAACTAAAAGACTCAGAAGTGTTAAGTACATTCCTAAAGGAATAAAAGTTAAAACATAATAAAACAACTTATGCTGTATAGGCATTAATTGCAGTAAATTTAATGAGTAATAATTTTGAAAATTGTCTACATATACCTGAAGGTTGGCTCGGGAATAAGTAAGAATGATATGGTGCGGTTTAGTGTCTGTAAAAACGCTGGGAATATTCATCTGTATATCACTTCCATTTGTCCCGGTAGCTGGTGTTCTTACTCGTATATTTAAAGTTGTTCCTTCTTGTCCTAAAGTAAAGTTACGACGTAGGTTGTCGTGAGAAATTGAGATAATACGAGCAGGACCAGTTTGAGCTATATCCGTAGTAGCTACGATGGTACTAACGGTAAATTCAGAAGTCTTAGATATCCTTTTATTCAACTGATAAACAGGAGTTGCTGTTTTCAGCCAATTGTTGGAATTGACAAAAACTCCCCGTCCTTCTTGAAAGTGTGAAGGTTGATTCTTCCACACTAATTTTGGCATGTTTCCAGTTTTATCTTTATAGTTAGATTCACCTTCTAATTGATAATAGGCGAGGAGAGAATCTTTTCTGGCGTGAAAATAATTTTTATTAGTTAGCGCCTGATTTATCTCAGAGCTATCAATAGCTTTATCAGCAATCGCAACTTCTGAAATATAACCTTCCCAAGCTCTATTTTCGGTTAATTCATTACCAATTAATAGAGGGTAGTTGGGATTCCAATTGTTCAAATTCGTTGTACTTTCCCAAAAGGCAATAATTAAAAAAGTTAAGAAGATATAACCCAGAACAAATACTGGTATTTTATTCCACAATTGATTTTTTTAATGTTGGTCAAGTATGCTAATCTGTGCGCAAATTTTTTGGAAATCAACCAATTGAAAAATAACCAACCAGCAAAACCCCCAATAGTATTATGAATGATATCATCAGGAGTGGGTGTTCTGCTAGGCAGAAAAACTTGTAGAACCTCAACTATTGCTGATAATCCTGCACTTCCAAATACAACTATGAAAAGTTCTGCCAGAAAATTTATTTTTATTTTTTGTAGCAGGGCAGAACCAAAAAAACCTAGAGGCATAAATAATAAAACGTTTTCTACCTTGTCTTGCAAGGTACTGTGGTTATGAAAACGATAAGCAATATATTGAAGAGAAAAATTCTCTGGTGGTACAAATTTAAATGGATAAATTGTTGCTATTAAAATTACCAGAATGCTGAAAATACAGAGAATCAAATTATTTTGGAAGTCAGAGTAATTAGTAATTTTAAAAAAATTTTGTCTCTTCATAATAACTGCTTATTTTTCTTGGAAACAAGAAACCAACGCTACAGAATTGAGTACTATCAGCAAGCGGTGAATCAAGTCGAATACAAACACTTTTTCTAGTATTTTTGATGAACAGATAAATAGGGTTTAGAAAATTTAAATAAATTGTTAATTTTCGATAAAGAAGATAAACTTTGTTTGCTTAAAGTTATTAATTATACTAAGAAATCAATAAAATCTAGTAGATGAGCGGAAAATATTCTCGCGCTGACTCCAGAAGCTAGACTGTAGCTATACAGTTACAAAGCTGATGCCAAATAATCGTTAAACAGAAGATGAGTGGGGCGACGGCATTGGGAAACGTATGTTTTTATACGATATAAACCGGGAAGAGGAAAAACATGGTTTGTATAAGAGTCGTAGTTGTCGGAATGACTAAGAGAGTGCCATAAAGAAAAAGGAAAGAACAAAAGTCAAACTCAGACTCGTTATTTGTGTCAGAGATTGTTGCTTCTCTAATTTCAGGGTAAAGCGATCGCGACCATGACAGAACTCAGACTGCGCCTACAACAGGGAAATACTGAAAGAACGGTAACCGTTAACCAAGATGTATTTACTATTGGTCGTTTACCAGAGTGTGATTTATGCTTACCCTATGTAGGGGTTTCCCGTTGGCACGCTCGCTTGGTAAAAACTGCTGCTGGGGTGTGGACGATTGAGGATATGGGTAGCAAAAATGGCACGCAGTTAAACGATCGCGTAGTCATTTCACCCCAACAGATTCGCCACGGAGACACAATTTGGTTGGGCGATGTGAGTGTTTTAGTACTGTTGGGAGAACCCGTGCAAACAGAGACACCCAAACAAGCAGATCCAGCAGGAGAACAAAGAACAATTTTTCACAATGTCAAGCAGCTGCAAGAGCAATGGATACAAGCTGATAGCCATAACGGCGACATCAACAACAAAGACAAAAGCATAGCTCGCCTCAAAGACTTGGTAGATATAGCCAAAAACCTTTGTGCTGCTGCATCCATAGAAGAAATTTTTTCCCAGGTACAGAAAGTTGTCTTTCGCTACCTAAACAGTATCGACCGTTTGGCATTGTTAATCGATGTCAAGGGTGGTGGTAAATTAGAGTTGCTCAATTGTGCTACCAGAAATACCGACCAACAGGAATACCTACCAAATGACGGTAGTTGGATTAGCCGCAGTATTTGTCAAAAGGTATTTGACGAGCAAGTGGCCATTCAAATTGCTGATGCTTTATACGACGAACGTTTTGCTGGAGAACAAAGTATTTTGGTCAAAGGCATTCGCAGTGCGATGGCAGTGCCGTTATGGGATGAAAATAAAGTAGTTGGCGTACTTTACGCTGATGCTCATTTATCTTCTTACCATTGGGCAAAAGAAGGTGAAGAAGAATTGAGTTTTTTTTCAGCGTTGGCAAATATTGTTGCTTCTAGCGTACAACGTTGGCTGTTGGCAGAAAAACTCAAAAGTGAGGAGGTAATTCGCCACAGATTAGAACGCTACCATTCCCCAGCAGTGGTACAGCAGTTGATAGCTGTGGGAGCGCTACCCGACGGTCGCTTACCACCTCGGGAAAGCGAAATCAGCATTTTGTTTGCGGATATTGTTGGTTTTACTGCTATGTCCGAACGCTTTACAGCTAGTCAAATTGCTGAATTGCTGAATAACTTGTTTGAGGAGATGCTGCAAGAGGTGTTTGCCTTTGGTGGCACTCTAGATAAATATATCGGCGATTGCATCATGACCATTTTTGGCGCTCCCGAACCACAACCAGATCACGCCGATCGCGCCGTTGCCGTTGCTTTGCGCATGCTTACTCGCCTAGAATGTCTTAATGCCAGTAACTTTTGGCAAGAGCCGCTGCAGTTGCGCGTAGCAATTAATAGTGGTAAAGCTGTTGTTGGAGATGTGGGCTGTTCGCAAAGAGTAGATTACACTGCTTTGGGTGCCACAATAAACTTGGCAGCTCGCATGGAAGCTGTTTGTCCACCTGGTGAGTGTGTTATTAGCGAAGCTACTTATAAAATGCTATCCCGGCCATCTTATTTCCAGGAAATGGGAGATTATCGTTTTAAGGGAATTGATAGATTAGTAAAGGTTTATCAAACGAAATTGCACCACTAATTTTTAGCGGATAGTTAGTAGGTATTTGCAAGTAGAATTTGCATTCATATTCTACACTTAAATAGGGTACGTCGAGCGAGTTGGGTAGTAGCTTTTTCACGCTATCTACTAATTGGCAACCTTCGCCCATCAATATATTTACTTATGTATTTGTATCTTTGGTGGCATTTATTTTGAGAAAAATGAACAACTAGAAAATAAGCCCGATTTCAAAGTCTAAAATTTGGGTGGTAGCTTCGGCAAAGAATGTGTTATTACCAATAAGCTAGTGCAAGCTATTTTCAAACGGGAGGTAAGGCAATGGGTATCGCCACCATCAATCCCGCCACAGGGGAGGTGCTCAAGACCTTTGAGCCGCACAAAGATGAAGAAATAGCAGCTAAACTCGATTTGGCACAACAGGCTTTTGAGCATTACCGTCAAACAAGCTTTTCCAGCAGAGCCAAGTGGATGCAAAAAGCTGCAGACATCCTAGAGGCACAAAAAGCAGACTTTGCCAGGTTAATGACCTTGGAAATGGGCAAAACTTACAAAAGCGCGATCGCGGAAGCGGAAAAATGTGCTTGGGTTTGTCGCTACTATGCCGAACACGCAGCACAATTTTTAAGCGATGTCAAGGTCGAAACTGATGCGAGCCAAAGCTTTATCAAGTACCAGCCTTTAGGTGCGATTCTTGCAGTTATGCCGTGGAATTTCCCTTTTTGGCAAGTGTTTCGCTTTGCCGCACCCGCACTAATGGCCGGAAACGTCGCTTTGCTAAAACACGCTTCCAACGTGCCACAATCTGCTTTGGCAATAGAGGAGATTTTCCATCAAGCTGGTTTTCCAAACGGCGTGTTTCAAACATTGTTAATAGGTGCGGAGAAAATTGCAGACTTAATTGCCGACGATCGCATCAAAGCCGCTACTTTAACCGGAAGCGAACCAGCAGGTGCAAGTTTGGCAGCAGCGGCAGGAAAACAAATCAAAAAAACTGTTTTAGAATTGGGGGGTAGCGATCCGTTCATCGTGTTAGAAAGTGCTGATTTACAAGCAGCAGTTGCTACAGCCACTACAGCACGAATGCTCAATAACGGGCAATCTTGTATTGCTGCCAAACGCTTTATCGTTCAAGAAGCGATCGCGGATAAATTTGAAAAACTACTGTTAGAAAAATTCCAAGCGCTAAAAGTTGGCGACCCCATGGAACCAGACACCGATATCGGTCCGCTGGCGACTGCCAAAATTCTCCAGGATTTAGACAAACAAGTGCAAACTTGTGTTAGCTGTGGAGGCAAAATTCTAATTGGCGGAAAAGCCTTCGCCGATCGCCCGGGTAATTTTTATCCCCCAACAATAATTACAGACCTTCCTCCCAACAGTGCCGTTGCGCAAGAAGAATTTTTTGGCCCCGTGGCGTTGTTATTCCGCGTACCGGGTATAGACGAAGCTATCAAACTAGCTAACGCTACACCCTTTGGTCTGGGTGCAAGCGCTTGGAGTACCGATTCTCAAGAACAACAGCGTTTCATAAACGAAATCGAAGCCGGTGCAGTATTTATAAACGGTATGGTTAAATCTGACCCGCGCATTCCCTTTGGGGGAGTGAAACGTTCTGGATACGGTAGAGAGTTAGGCATTCACGGTATACACGAGTTCGTCAATATTAAAACAGTGTGGGTTAAGTAATTGGGAATTGTTAGTTATCTACTAACCATCTCAAAATTTTCGCTACTGAGGAATTTATTAAATGAATACAGCAGAACTTTTAGTAAAGTGTTTAGAAAATGAAGGTGTGGAATATGTTTTCGGACTTCCTGGCGAAGAAAACCTTCACGTGTTAGAAGCACTCAGACACTCTTCTATTAAATTTATTACTACTCGCCACGAACAAGGCGCGGCATTTATGGCCGATGTCTACGGACGCCTGACAGGAAAAGCAGGAGTTTGTCTTTCAACTCTGGGTCCGGGAGCAACAAATCTGATGACAGGAGTAGCAGACGCTAACCTAGATCGGGCGCCATTAGTGGCAATCACGGGGCAAGTCGGAACAGACCGCATGCACATTGAGTCCCACCAATACTTGGATTTGGTGGCAATGTTTGCTCCGGTGACAAAATGGAACAAACAAATTGTGCGGCCAAGTATTACTCCTGAAGTTGTACGCAAGGCGTTTAAGCTAGCACAAAGTGAAAAACCGGGTGCGGTTCATATCGATCTACCGGAAAATATTGCCGCTATGCCGGTAGAAGGTAAACCTTTATACAAACACAACGTAGAAAAGACTTATGCTTCTTTTGCCAGCATCAGGTCGGCGGCAGCAATGATTTCCCAAGCGGTTAACCCGATCATTTTAGTGGGAAATGGCGCTATCCGCGCTCAAGCCAGCGATGCCGTTACTCAATTTGCTACCCAGTTAAATATCCCTGTTGCCAATACTTTTATGGGCAAAGGTGTGATTCCCTATACCCATCCTTTAGCCTTATGGGCAGTAGGATTGCAGCAACGCGACTTCATCACCTGTGGCTTTGACAATACAGATTTAGTAATTGCTATTGGCTACGATTTGATCGAATTTTCTCCCAAAAGATGGAACCCCAGTGGCAAAATTCCCATTGTTCATATCGCTGCTACTCCAGCAGAAATCGATAGCAGTTATATTCCCAATGTGGAAGTAGTAGGAGATATTTCTGATTCTCTTTATGAAATTTTAAAGGTCGCAGACCGTCAAGGTAAACCCAATCCTTACGCCATTAGTTTGCGGGCAAACATTCGTAGCGATTACGAACAGTATGCCAACGATGATGGTTTTCCCGTCAAACCGCAAAAATTAATTTATGACTTGCGACAGGTAATGGGACCAGAGGATATTGTAATTTCTGATGTGGGTGCACACAAAATGTGGATAGCCCGCCACTATCACTGCTACAGTCCCAATACTTGTATTATTTCCAACGGCTTTGCAGCAATGGGTATTGCCATCCCTGGGGCGATCGCGGCTAAACTGGTTTATCCCGAACGCAAAATCGTAGCTGCCACAGGCGACGGCGGCTTTATGATGAATTGTCAGGAACTAGAAACTGCTTTGCGTGTTGGTACTGCTTTTGTTACCCTTATCTTCAACGATGGTGGCTACGGTCTGATCGAATGGAAACAGGAAAATCAATTTGGTAGAGGAAACTCATCTTTTGTACATTTTGGCAATCCAGATTTTGTTAAATTTGCCGAAAGCATGGGTTTAAAGGGTTATCGGGTCGAAGATGCCACCGATCTGGTTCCCCTTCTCAAAGAGGCCCTTGCTCAAGATGTACCCGCTGTTATCGATTGTCCTGTAGATTACAGAGAGAATATTCGCTTTTCCCAAAAAGCAGGCGAGTTAAATTGTTCGGTGTGAATATTAACTGACGTTGAGTTTTTGCTTGAGTTAGTTCAGCCGAAGTGCGGAAATTACCAAACTAGCCCGTCGGCTGAAATTTATGAAAATAGCTCAACCAGAGCTCCCAGCCGTCTCTTCACCTTTAAATCAGAAAGGGCACCGACGACTGGCCGTGTTTCGTCTCGGTACCCTCGCTGGTTCGCTCCTCACACACCTGATAATATACACTAAGTCATTCCAGCGGTCAATATTTGTTACAAAAGTTTTAATTTTGGATGATAAAAACCGTACGTGCTTGTTTTTCGCTGACTTTTTTACTCAGTTGCCCCTTAAGTGCTAAAAAAAGAAAACTGCGAGGAAACTATATGCAAGTAAACACTTAGAAAAACATGGTCGCGACTATAATTCCCAGGGAGCAAAAGTATTTAGTTTTTCTTCCAGTAGAAATCTTAAAACTGATTGGGTAGCCATAACTAATCCTAGTCTGGCTTGTGCTAGTTCTGGTGAAGAAACTTTCACCTCATCCCAAATACGACAGCTGCACCAGAAGTTTTCAAAAGCTTGACTTAAACAAAGTGCTGTTTTTTTCCACTTGAATTCATTACCAGAAACCGAACATTCTGATTCTTCATCTGTAGCTTGTACTAGTTCGCCAAGCAGACGAAGCTCAGCATCGTGATTTAGCCGCAGTTTTTGCTTTTCGTTTAGCCAAGGTATGGCGTCAGTAGCAAGCAATAATTTTTCTTGTCGAGCTAACCGCATTAACGAACAGCAGCGTGCGTGAGTATATTGAACATAAAACAGGGGGAATTGGGAATCGGCAATAGTTGATAATTGCTCGGTTTTGCGAACAGCTGCACGCTCGAACAATTCTGGCCCGACAAGCCTTTGTAACCAAGCAGCAACAACAGTATGAGCTACTTCTAAATAAATCCAACCAGGTGAAACAATCCAAACGTTCAAAAGCTCAGAAAATTTTGTTGATAAATCAGAGGCAATAGCGTTGGCCATTTCCATTGCTGATAGATTCTCATATTTCGATAGCTTTAACGCTATACCTGTGATGTACAAGATCCTTTGATCGTCTCTAGCTTTGGATAGAGGAAATTTGTTATTTAATGTGCATAAGAGCTTGGGGTTATTAGTATAAATACTCAAGACATTCGTCAAATAACCATATACAAGCTGCTTAATTGCTGTATAATTGCTAACTAGCAGTTTCCTATCCACCCACTATACGTTTTCCAGTTCCTACTTGATAAATTTTAATTTTCCGTCATCTATCTTTAGATAGAAGTTTAATCTCGAAAAAGAAAAATTAGAATTGTGCAAATTTTTTTTGAAACGGAGTAAATTTTACTACAATCATTGTACAGTAAGAAGTATACAACAAAGTAGAAGCTCGAGTTTCTACCTTTTCAATGGCTGGCACTGTTAGGTGTTAAGCCTGACTTGCCAACAAGAAGACACTCCTTGCACCTTTTTATGACGTCTTTGTCTTCAGCCGAACGCTCTTTGTTACCTATGCAATCTCCATCCTCTTTTTCTGAGGCATCACGGCCTTTTTTAACTTGGCAACGGATTCTTGATTGGGCTCAGGAACACTACCGCTGCCGCACCTTCAGCAAAGATGAGCGCATTCCAGCCCGACCTGGATTGCTATATTTGGTGCAAAGGGGTGCGATCCGTATGGTAGGAACAGCCCAGGTAAGTGCTACAGCCAGTCAGCTAACGTCTCGGCGCATCAACAGAACGCCAGAAGAAGCTTTCTTGGGGTTTGTTGGTGCGGGACAGCCGTTTGAAATTGTGGCCCAGTCACCGTTCACCCTCCAAGCCTACGCTCATGTCGATCAAACAGCGGTGCTGTGGATGTACTGGCATGACTTAGACAACTGGCCTCACTTCCGTCGTGAAGTTATGGATGCCTTCAGGTATCAGCACCAGCGAAAACTGCTGTGGCTGAGTGCTTTAGGACAACGACGCACAATTGATCGACTCTTAGGATTCCTCACATTGTTGATAGAGGAGTATGGAGAGCCGGCAATGAGCGAAACCGACCCCGAAGTCATTCGCGGCTATTGTTTGCCCTTCCCCCTTACTCATGCCCAAATCGGTAGTGCCATTGGTTCGACTCGTGTCACTGTCACTCGCCTGATGGGCAAGTTGCGTCAACGCGGCTTAATCCTGACTCAAGGGGATAATTTAATTTGCTTGCCAGCAGAGTCGATTAATAGAGCTAGCTAAAGCGCGATCGCCCTAGTTCTCATCAAAAGTTGTCCTGCTCCAGGCAAGGTGCAAATTACCCTATAAACAAGGAGAAGCACCCGCACAACTAGCTAGCTATTGGCAAAAGATGCAAGGTTTCACGGGTATCTGGATCGTTACAGGTGTCAGCGAATTTTGACAAACCCAGCTTTGGAGATAAGTTCTTGTCCCTGTTCGGTCAGCAGTAAATTGGCATAAGCAATACCCGCTTGCTCTTCAGGTTGAGCATTCTGTTTGACCACCACAAACAGATTGCGGGTGATAGGGTATTTTCCTGACTGGAAAACCTCAATGTTCAATCTGTTCCGCCTACCAGGACATTCGGAAGGGAGAACAAATGGCTCTTGGTAGGGAGCAATATATTGCCCTTGCGTTCGCCCCAACGGCAAGGGTTTGATTGAACATTGGGGTACGACTTCAGGAGCCGAAGCGTAATATATGGCACCAACATTAGCAGCCACTTTTTGTAAAGCCTCAGTGGTGGTAGAAACAAACTCTACATTCTTTCCGAAAGCTTGACCGCCTAGGATTTCCTGCCAAAATAGCTCTACCGTACCCCCGTCGCTAAGGTGACGGGAATATGCTTTGATAGGAATATTTGGACCTCCCAGCTGACTCCAGTTTGTAGTTTTGCCAGTGTAAATCGACTTCAACTGCTCTGTTGTTAGTCCTGGAAGAGAAAGATTGGGATTTACTGCTACTGCTAAACCGTCGATCGCTACAGGAATTTGTTGCAAATCAAATCCACGCTGCTTAGCGCGAGCTAACTCCTCATTCAATACCGGTCGAGAGGATTGGGCAAATGCTAGTTTACCATCAATTAAAGCTTGGATGCCTGCACCAGAACCGGGAGAACCTTTGTTGGGTTCTAGGTATCGCAACTGAAATTCTGGTCGCTCCGCTTGTATTTGAGTGTCAACACGAAGTCGAATTGGAGCCCAAGAAGTGCTTCCTCCGTAGTAGAACGTTCCTATGGGTACATTTGGTACAGAAGCAAAAGTTTTCCCGTGGCGCTCTAATTTGCTAAAATCTCTACCAGAGTTAGTCGATGGAAGTCTGGAAAGCTGATGTAAATTAAAGTCAGTTTTTCTTGTAAACCACCAAAAACCGATAGCGATAATTCCTAAAGTAATTAACAAGGATAATACCAAAATGGGTGTTTCTTTTTTTGGGTCATAGAAACTAACCTAAGTATTAATTGTTAGTTATATAATGTAAAAAAAAATAACCAAAAGTTAGAATTATCGTCCATCAACCAAGGCAATTAGCGAATTCTAATAAATCCAGCTTTGGAAATTAATTCTTGGCCTTGAGAGGTGAGGAGCAAGTTAGCGTAAGCTTCTCCTGCTTGCTGGTCGCTTTGGTGATTTTGTTTAACAATGACGAATAATCTCCGAGTAATGGGATATTCACCGCTTTTAAAAGCAGCTGTATTGAGCTGATTGCGTTTTTGCGGACATTGAGAAGGAGGAATATAAGGTTCTCGATAAGGAGGAACCAAGCGATCGCTTTTGCGTCCCAATGGTAAAGGCTTAACGGTACACTGTCCAACAATTTCGACAGCTGAAGCGTAGTAAATACTTCCAGGATTTTTGGCTACTTCTCTTAAAGCTTGGGTTGTAGTGGAAATAAATTTGACGTTGGCGCCAAACTTTGCTTGCTCCAAAATATTTTCATCAAAAAATTCTACAGTGCCTCCCTCTTGTTGGCGGCGAGAATAAGGTCTGATTTTTAAATTCGGTCCGCCTAAATTTTGCCAATTGGTTACCTTACCAGTGTAGATATCTTTGAGTTGGGAAATAGTTAAACCGGGAATACTAAGATTGGGATGAACTGCAATTGCAATACCATCAATTGCTACCGGAATTTCTTGCAGCGTGAAACCCCGCTGTTGCGCTTGCTTCAATTCCTCATCTTTAATTGGGCGTGATGACTGAGAAAACGCAAGCTGATTGTTTAACAGCATCTGAATTCCACTTCCGGAACCAGGAGCACCAGTGATGGGATCTGTGTAGCGCAGCTGGAATTTGGGAAAGACAGTTTGAATTACTGAATCGACTTCTTTACGAATCGGCGCCCAAGTTGTGCTACCACCGTAGTTAAATAAACCTGAAGGTACGTTAGTAACTTGGGCAAAAGTATTAATACTACTGGGTTGTTTCAGTGTGTGAGATGAGTTGTTGTTAAGGCTGAATAATTTAATACCAGAATTCTTTATTAACCAAAAAAATATTCCGCTCGTCAATCCGAAAGTAACGATTAAAGTTAAAACTAAAACTACAGTTTCATTTTTTTTAGACATCATGATTATTAATATTTTTTAATATAAAAGCAATGATTCTAATCAATATTAATATGTGGAAGTTAAGAAATGGTTAATTGGAGGATTTTCCGGCATTTAAAAATTGAACTGGTATAAAGTCAAAACCAGTACCAGAGCGAGAAGGATTTCTAGGGATAATTTTGACAAGTTGGACAAAAGCATAGCGATCGCCTGAAGCTAAAAACCGGATGGAACCAGAAGCGCCTGTGGGCGAAAAGTTGGGTGCAAGCAGGGCTTTTTGCACACCTGCACGCGTGGGGTTAATTTTTAATGCTTCAATCAAAGCGATGGTGGCATCATAAGTTAAAGCCGTACGCCAGCTAACATCAGCACCCCATAATTTCCGGGACTGACGGGGAAAGTTGGATTTAGGAAAAGCATCGATATGCCAAGCAACAGCCAACACCATTCCTACTGCTTGTTCTCGTCCGATTTCTAAGGTTTTAAGGGTATAAACCCCATCCCCCGCCAAAAGATGGAAACGTTTTTGGTTTACTTGCACTACTTGCAGTGCTTTATCTAAAGCATTGGAATCGGGAGCTAGCATTAACACTTTTGCCCCTTGTTTAGCAGCTTGCTCCACACTTTTGGCAGCACTAAAATCGGGTTGAGAAAAATCAAATTCATTCGTTATTTGTCCGCCTTCTAAAGAAACTGATGAGACAAACTCAGATTTTAAGGATTGGCTGTAGTTGCTTTTACTATTGAAGAAAACTGCGGCATTTTTTTGCCGTAAATTTTCTACCATGTATTTAGCTAAAGCTCGTGCTGCTATAAAATCGCTAGGAACTGTGCGAAAAACGTAGGGGCTAAAGTTAGAAATTTTTATAGAAGTACTTGTAGGAGAAATGGCTACCAGTTTTCCAGAGGTATAAACAGTTCCTGCTGCTAAGGTAACGCCGCTGGCGAAATGTCCCACTACACCTAGTATTTGCTCATTTTCGACCAAAACTTTGGCAACTTGTTTGGCAGTCTCTGGATTGTTATCATCATTTGCTATTCCTACTCTTAGTGGTATTCCTTTAATTCCTCCAGCAGCATTAATTTCGTTTTGGGCTTGGGCAATCCCGCGTAAAATTTCTAAAGAAATATTCACATCGGTACCCACAGGTACACAGACGGCGATCGCGTAGCTTTTTCTGGAGCCGATACGGGCATTATTGAGAAATATCAATGCTTCTGGATCGTTTTTTTGCAATTGCAATGCTGTTTCAAATTTAGAAACTGCTTCGGAAAAATTACCTGCCTTTAGTGCTGCTATGGCTTCTTTTTTGGCAAGAGAATTACTTTTGAGAAAAGATTTTTCTCCAAAACTAATGTGCTGGGAAAGAGCTTGATTATTATTTTTTGACCAAATTTTGTCTTTCCACCACCAAATTCCAATCCCTACTAATCCCAATGTAATTAATAGAGATAAAAGTAAAATAGTAGTTTCATTTTTAGCGGACATATATAAATCAAATCTATAATTTTTTTAAAAAAATCAAAGATAATAATTTGTAAACCAGACGAAATAGGGCTGTAACTGCAATTGCTATTAATCCTGCACCACAGGATAAAATAATAGTTTGCTCAAAGGTAAGACCTGCACGCAATAGGGGGATAAAAAAAATAATGCCTAAACTAATAGCGGGAATAATTAACAGATCCCATTTTTCAATCCAGCGTCGGGTTTGGGCAAAAATCAGTATTCCTAAGAAAAATGCCGAGGTAGAGAGGGCGATGATGGGAGATGAAGATAAACTATAAAGGGCAATGGCGATCAAAGCACCTTCAGCACCGCTAAATCCTGCGCTGGCTAAAATTTCCCAAACAGAGAAGGGTGCGTGTTGCTGGGGTGGTGGTAGTTTGTGCTTTTGGTGGGGTTTTGAGGGTAGAACCTGCTGGGGTGGTGGATTGAGAGCATCTAAAACTTCTTGGGCGGATTGAAAGCGTTCGTTGACAGCAGGTGAAAGCATTTTGTCGAGGACATTAGCCAAACGGGGGCTAACCGCAGCGCGATCGCGCCACTTCCATTGGTTGGTGCGGACATCAAAAAGCTGGGTGACGTTTTTTTCACCCGTGAGCAACATTACCGCCGTCACGGCTAAAGCGTATAAATCTGTTGACGGGAATATTTGTCCTCCAGACATTTGTTCTGGGGGTGCAAAGCCTCGAGAATAAATTCCTGTGGAAGCGGTTTTTTCTTGGGAAGGGACATTAGCTACTTGCTTGACTGCGCCGAAATCTAACAAATAGAGTTTGCCATTGCGATGGCGCATAATGTTGGAAGGTTTGATATCTCTGTGAATAATGCCTTTGTGGTGAACAAATTGCAATATCTTCAATATTTCTTGCAATACTTCCAGTACTTGTGTTTCCGAAAACCTGCCTTTTTGGGCTAATTCTTCGTCAAGATTTTGTCCGTCGATGTATTCTTGGACAAGATAAAAAAATTGCTCTTGCTTTTGTGGCTGCTGCAAGCTAGGAACTACGACTGGGAAAAAAGCGTACAGATCGGGTATTTGCTCGTGCTGGGTACCTATTTGTTCTAGAACTGTTGCTTCTCGCTCAAATAAATCTTGGGCTAGTTGTAGTTGAGTGGGGGTTAAATTGCCAGCAGGTTGGAATTGTTTGACCACACACGGACGCATTCCGGGAGTATAGCGATCGCGCGCTAAAAAAGCTGCTCCAAAGCCTCCACGTCCCAGCAACTTTATTGGTAGATAACGAACAGCTAAAATCAGAGGCATACCGCAGCTAGTGCAGTATTTTTGTTGCACCGTTCTGAGAGTGGAGTGGTCGTCTAGATCTTGGAAATAGTTTTGCGGATGGGGGCAACCGGGACGAGTGCAGTAAATTTCCATATTTTTGTAATCTGTAGTCCCTAGTTAATAGTTAACGGTCCACATTTTTTGATAGTTTGCGAACGCCAATGAACATCCTGAAGGAAAACGACCGAGAAGGCGTCTGCAGCTTAGGTTTTTTGGCGATCGCACCCTGCCTTGAGCGCCCCTTGTTTGGGGCTTGGGGTTCCTCTAGAAATTAGGGGTAAGGAGGCTGAGGGAGGAACCCCCTGTTGTTGCGGGCTGCCTCACCACGGCGCTAGCTCCTTATGAAATGACCAATGATGATCAAATTTTAACTTTCGTCAGTTGTTGGAGATGAGGTGTCTGTATCTACGGTTGTGTTGATGGCTATGTTTCTGTGATGGTGTGACGATTTTAACACGTCGATATTCCATCCTGGGGCAGCAAACTGAGGTAAAATTTCTCGGCTAAAAGCTTCTGCTGCCTTGGAGCGATAGCGATTAGGGTTAAAAATCAACCATAGCGTTCGCTTGACCGTGACACCTTCAATGGGAGCGCAGTGGAGTATACCCATTTGCAATTCTTTAGCAATGGCGGAGGTAGAGACGAAGGCAGCTCCCAAGCCAGATTGCACAGCATTTTTAATTGCTTCTATAGAATTGAGTTCCATTTCCACTTTCAAACGCCGTGTGTCGATATCGTGGCGTGCTAAAACCTGGTCTATGACCTTACGGATTGTCGATTGCGAATCAAGGGCTATGAATTGCAGTTTATATAGGTCTTCTTTTTGAATGGTTTCTAGTTTGGTAAAGGGATGGAACACCGGTAGAATCAGAGCTAGTTCATCTTCGGCATAGGGAATGATTTCCAGCGATTCTGCTAATTCAGGAGGGATTTCGCCGCCGATGATTGCCAGATCGACTTGTCCGTTAACTACACTCCAGGCAGTTCGACGGGTAGAGTGGACGTGCAGCTGCACTGCCACATCCGCGTATTTTTGTCGGAACAACCCGATCATGCGAGGCAAAAGATAAGTGCCTGTGGTTTGAGAAGCTCCGACAATTAAGGTACCGCCTTGAAGATTTTGCAGATCCTCGATGGCGCGACAGGTTTCCTGACACAAACTGAGGATTTTTTCTCCATAGCTTAGGAGTAGATGTCCTGCTTCGGTTAATTGGGCGCGGCGTCCTCCACGGTCGAATAAGGGGACATCTAGTTGTCGTTCAAGGTTTTGTACCTGTAAGCTAATGGCGGGTTGGGAGACGTAGAGGCTATCAGCGGCACGCTTGAAGCTCCCTTCTACGGCGATCGCTTTCAGAATACGTAACTGATCTAATGTGAAAGGAAGGTCAGACATAAGGCTTAACCCACAAACAAGAAAGGAGCGGCATTAGCAACAAACCAGCATTTCATAGTATTCTGGCAAGGCGTAATTTATTGCATCTTAAACTTGGAGGCTTTCTTTGCAAAAGACAGTGACAAAACATCTTGATTCAAGTCCCCCCTTTGAATACTTTGTAGTATTGATTGTACTGAATTCAGCTTGCTTTAAGTTAGTTCACCTGTGTTTATGATGCTGCCACCGTGGTTAACTACAAGTCATTTCATCATGCTAGGATTGCAGCTTGGCTTTGCTGTTGCTCATAGCGGAGGAGCAGCTTTGCGCCCTTGGGCAGAAAAACGCATTGGGGCGCGACTTTATCGCATTATATTTGCGTTGGTCAGTCTACCTTTTGCTGCAATCTTGATTATCTATTTTTGCAATCACCGCTATGATGGCTTGCAACTTTGGTACGTGCAAAACGTACCTGGAATTGGGACGTTAGTTTGGATTTTATCAGCGATATCTTTTTTATTTTTATATCCTGCTACTTTCAATCTACTAGAAATTGCTGCTATCACCAAACCACAGGTCCATCTTTACGAAACAGGAATTATTCGTATTACCCGTCATCCACAAATGGTTGGGCAGGTAATTTGGTGTGTAGCCCATACTTTGTGGTTGGGTACTACTTTTGCCCTTGTTACTTCTGCAGGCTTAATTTTACACCATTTATTTGGAGCATGGCATGGCGATCGCCGTTTGAGCTGGCGTTATGGCGAGGCTTTTGCCAAACTCAAGCAACGCACGAGTATTGTTCCTTTTGCAGCTATTCTAGACGGACGCCAATTTTTGGAGTGGCGAGAATTTCTTCGTCCTGCCTACTTGGGAGTTACCGTCTTTGTGTTGCTGTTGTGGTGGTTCCATCCTCTTTTGTTAGCGGTAACTAGTAAGGTACAATGGTGATCCAGGTGGAAATAAACTGACAGCGAGCAACGACGAGCGGGTCGGGCGGCAGAGGCTAAAAAATAGCAAGCTATTTTTGGCTCGCCAGTTACTACCAAATCAATGTAGGATGAATTGAAATAGCTGTCAGCGAGGGTGGGAGCGATTTATTTGAGAATTCGAATTGGTAGTTGCTGGTTATCTGTTAATTTTGGGAGTAAATGGCACCGAGCGTTTAATTTTCCTTCCCATCCCAACAGAAGCAAACATAGGTTAAAAATCCTAAAATGCTGCTGTCACCGATGTGTTGGTCTTGTCATCAATGCCATTCAGCCGAAATTTTAAACCGGCTGAGATTTTTGTATATCTGTTTATGCCCTGTTATGCCCTGAAAACACCCATCGGCAGTTACTTAATTTTCCTACCCTCCTGCCGGTTGTTAGTTGGATATGAAAACCCTATAAGTTTAGAGGCATCATGGTTTTGTCGGTTAGTGAGCGGACGTTTAATCAAGAAGTTTTAGAATCTCCGATTCCTGTTTTGGTAAACTTTGAAGCTCCTTGGTGTGGCTTGTGCCGCATCATTCACCCTTTGTTATTACAATTTCAAGCACAATGCGGCGAGCAAATTAAGTTAGTCAGCATTAATGCAGATGACAATTTTAAATTGTCCACCACATATCGACTAAAATCATTGCCAACATTACTGTTGCTGGAAAACGGTATTGTCAGGCACCGTTTGGAAGGTTTTCGCGGGCGTGAAGATTTACTTCAGGCCCTGGAAGAAATAAAACTGAGTTACGGCAGCTACCTTAAGGCTTACAGCAGTCCTCGAACAGCGAAGCTTGGGTATCGATTAGCATAAAAATAGTCAATCGTCAAGAGTTAACAGCAAACTGAGTTAGTTTTGGAGGTTTGTGCACAACTGGTAAATTAAATCAAGGTTAAAAGTGGCGAAACTTTTGCCTGAGAAATCTTGACTTCCGGCTGTAGAAAAAAGCAAAAATATAAAACCATGCTTAATTACCCTACCCAATCAGTATCGGGTGGGGTATTTTATCCTCAAGCGTGTGTGTCACAATTATTAACAGATCCAACAAGTTAGTTAACTAAAGGCTGAAGTATAAAGGTTGAAGTATGAATCAATGTCTGGTTGCCTGCTACTGGAGAGGCTTTGACTGCAGTTGCAAATTAAAATTCGCCAGCAACAACAGGTGTGAAAGTGCGCAAGCAAGCAATCTTAACAGTGGCATCCAAACTTGCACATTTTTTATGCTTAACCTTTTAGCCTTCATCCTTTTTCCTCAAGCATTGTAAAAGTAGGCGTCAGTGATGGAAGCAATCTATCAATATGCCTGGCTGATTCCGGTATTACCCCTTTTGGGGGCAATGTTGGTTGGGCTGGGATTAATCTCTTTCAATCAGGTGACAAACAGCCTGCGACAGCTTAACGCCGCGCTGATTATTTCCCTGATGGGAGTAGCGATGGGGCTGTCGTTCGCCATATTGTGGAGTCAATTGCAAGGACACGCCCCTTACACGCGCACCCTGGAATGGGCAGCTGCTGGCAATTTTCACCTGAGCATGGGCTATACTATTGACCACCTGACAGCCTTAATGCTGGTGGTTGTGACAACGGTAGCTTTCCTAGTAATGGTTTATACGGATGGCTACATGGCGCGCGATCCTGGCTATGTCCGGTTCTATGCCTATCTCAGCTTGTTTGGCTCCTCAATGTTGGGCTTGGTAGTCAGTCCCAACTTGGTACAAATTTACATCTTCTGGGAACTAGTAGGAATGTGTTCCTACCTGCTGGTTGGTTTTTGGTACGATCGCAAATCAGCAGCAGATGCAGCACAAAAAGCATTCGTAACCAACCGTGTTGGTGACTTTGGCTTGCTTTTGGGCATTCTTGGACTGTTCTGGGCAACGGGAAGTTTTGATTTTCAAATTATGGGCGATCGCCTCGCCCAACTAGTGCAAGCAGGTTCCCTAAGCAATGTACTAGCAGCGTTGTTTGCAATTTTAGTCTTCCTCGGTCCGGTAGCAAAATCAGCCCAGTTTCCCCTGCACGTGTGGCTACCAGATGCCATGGAAGGTCCTACGCCGATCTCGGCCTTGATTCACGCCGCGACAATGGTAGCAGCAGGCGTCTTTCTAATCGCCCGCATGTATCCGGTGTTCGAACACGTTCCGGCCGCAATGAACACAATTGCCTACACCGGTGCGTTTACAGCTTTTTTAGGGGCAACAATTGCAATTACCCAAAACGACATCAAAAAAGGTTTGGCCTACTCTACCATTTCTCAACTAGGTTACATGGTCATGGCCATGGGAACAGGCGCCTACTCGGCTGGACTTTTCCACTTGATGACCCACGCCTACTTTAAGGCGATGCTGTTTTTGGGCTCGGGTTCGGTAATTCACGGTATGGAAGCAGTCGTCGGTCACGACCCCGACCTAGCACAGGATATGCGGTTAATGGGTGGACTGCGCAAATTTATGCCCATCACGGCAATTACCTTTTTCATCGGCTGCTTGGCAATTGCTGGAATCCCGCCTTTTGCCGGATTTTGGTCAAAAGATGAAATTCTCTCAGCTGCGTTTGCTTCCAACCCGCTGTTGTGGGGTGTAGGCTGGCTAACAGCCGGAATTACCGCCTTCTATATGTTCCGGATGTACTTCATCACCTTTGAAGGTCAATTTCGGGGTAATAAAACTTATTTGTGGGAGAAACTCAAATCACCCATTGGCATGGCAATTGTTACGGGTTTTGAACCAACTCCTGCTTTTGGTCCCGGTGCAATGACCAAAGGAGAACTACAAGCACGCCAACACCACAGCAGTAGCAGTAGTGAGGATGGCGACCACGGCCACGGCAAAAGTGAATATCCGCATGAGTCACCGTGGACCATGACTTTGCCTTTAGTGCTGCTGGCTATTCCTTCAGTGTTGATTGGCTTGGTGGGTACACCTTTTGCTAACTACTTTGAACAGTTTATTTATCCCCCAAACGAAAGCCTTGAGGAAGCGATCGCCAAAGCTGCAGAGGTCAATCTGCAGGAGTTTTACGTGATGGCAGGTGCTTCTGTTGGAATTTCCTTAATCGGAATTGCCCTGGCTTGCTTGATGTATCTGTGGGGTAAAATTAACCCGGTGGCGATCGCAAACCAAGTCAAACCACTTTACCAGCTGTCTGTCAATAAATGGTACTTTGATGACATTTACTACCACGTGTTTGTTCTTGGTTCGCGTCGTTTAGCCAGACAAGTGATGGAAGTTGACTACCGCGTTGTCGACGGTGCTGTCAACCTCACAGGTTTTTTCACCTTAATTAGCGGTGAAGGCTTGAAATACTTCGAGAACGGCCGCGCTCAATTCTACGCCTTGATTGTGTTTGCAGCAGTCTTGGGCTTAGTAATTTACTTTGGTGTGACTTAAAGTTAACCAAAGGAGCGGGTAATTGCTATCTCGTCTAAGTTTTATTGCTCAACAACAAGTGTGTGCTATGACTGGGAGGGCAGGTAAATCCATTTTATTTACCTGTCTTTATCTTTTTCGCTTTTTGTTAAATCAACCTAATAAATGAAGATCCCCTCGTTCAAAAACTGCTAGTTAATAGCTAGTAGCCTCAGCCCTTACATCACAAGCGACTTCAATGAATACGGCTAATTTTCCTTGGCTGACCACAATTATTCTGTTACCCATAGCAGCCTCGCTGCTGATTCCCATTATCCCGGATAAAGATGGCAAAACAGTGCGTTGGTACGCTCTGATTGTCGGACTGATAGACTTTGCTTTGATCGTTACTGCTTTTTACACGGGATATGACATTTCCAATCCTAATTTGCAGTTGTTTGAGAGTTACGCCTGGGTTCCCCAGCTAGATTTAAACTGGTCGGTAGGGGCAGATGGCCTGTCCATGCCCTTAATTATTTTGACTGGATTTATTACAACGCTGGCAATTTTAGCGGCTTGGCCCGTAACGCTCAAGCCGAAGCTATTTTACTTTTTGATGCTGGCGATGTATGGCGGCCAAATTGCCGTGTTCGCTGTCCAGGATATGCTGCTGTTTTTCCTGGTCTGGGAGTTGGAATTAATTCCGGTTTATCTGCTGTTGGCAATTTGGGGAGGTAAAAAGCGGCAATACGCAGCAACCAAGTTTATTTTGTACACCGCCGGCGGTTCGCTGTTTATTTTGGTAGCTGGCTTAGCAATGGCGTTTTATGGCGATACTGTTACCTTTGACATGCGATCGCTTGCTGCCAAACATTACCCTCTAAATCTGCAACTATGGCTTTACGGCGCTTTTTTAATTGCTTACGCTGTCAAGTTGCCTATCTTTCCACTTCATACCTGGTTACCGGATGCTCACGGAGAAGCCACAGCACCCGTACACATGTTACTGGCTGGTATTCTCCTAAAAATGGGCGGTTATGCCTTAATTCGCATGAATGCTGGCATGCTTCCTGACGCTCATGTTTACTTTGCTCCGGTTTTAGTGATTTTAGGGGTAGTTAACATTATCTATGCTGCTCTCACCTCCTTTGCTCAGCGCAACCTGAAGCGGAAAATCGCCTACTCTTCTATCTCCCACATGGGCTTTGTCACTATTGGTATTGCTTCCTTTACCGATTTAGGCTTGAATGGGGCAATGCTGCAAATGGTGTCCCACGGTTTGATAGGAGCTAGTTTGTTCTTCTTGGTAGGTGCAACTTACGATCGCACCCACACCCTGATGTTGGATGAAATGGGCGGTGTCGGTAAAAAAATGGGCAAGATTTTCGCCATGTGGACGGCTTGTTCCCTGGCATCTTTAGCTTTACCGGGAATGAGTGGCTTTGTTGCAGAACTAATGGTATTTGTAGGGTTTTCCACCAGCGACGCCTACAGCCCCACTTTCAAAATTATTGTTGTTTTCTTGATGGCAGTGGGAGTAATTCTCACTCCTATTTACCTGCTGTCGATGCTGCGGGAAATCTTTTACGGTGAAGAGAACAAGGAATTGGTTGCTCACCAAAAACTAATCGATGCTGAACCGCGGGAAATTTTTATTATCGCCTGCTTGTTAGTACCAGTGATTGGGATTGGCTTATATCCCAAGATTTTGACTCAGGTGTACGATGCTACTACAGTTGAGATCACTGAAAAATTGCGAGATGCTGTACCGACACTAGCCGGGGAAAAGGGAACTGCGGTTTCCTGGCACGCTCCTGCTGTTGGAGAAGCACTCAGGCTAAGGTAATACACAGCAAAATCAATTACACCCTACTGCAGAGCGGGTTTTGTACCTGCTCTTTTTTGCGCGCGATCGCATCAAGACTAGCACCGGAAAACTGGTCAAAAAAATGCACGCACGGAGCCTACGAATTTAGCATTTGTGCGTGCTCGCCGCTTGCAGATTTATAAAGCGCGACAAAATTTGCGATCGTTATCATGTTCGGGGTCTTGCCAAGAATAGGCAAAATGGCTTACTCCCTTAATGCGGGATGCAAATTGGCGAAGAGCTTGCATTTGCACCTCTAGGGAAGGACGACCGTTGAAAGATTTACCCCACTGTCCGGCGAGGGCTGGAATTACCTGCGTACCGGGTTTTGCCATGCTTAATACTCGTTGTACTTGTTGGACGATACAGGTGATATTACCGCAGTTGGCGTAGGACATGGGATGCCACTCCAAAGAACTAGGAAATCTATCCCAGGGTTGCAAACGCGAGTCAAAACCTTTGCCGATGTTAAGATTGCCATCAGGGAAAAAACTACCCCTGCGGGAATTCCAATTTGCCGAGCAGGATAAACTGCTAAATTCAAAAAGTCCAAAATGCCTTGCATAGCGTGGGCAACAGCCAAATACCACAATTCTAATTGCAGTTGTGGTTGTCTTTGTTCTAAAGGCAAGATGGCTTTTTGCTCTGTCGGCGGTATTTTGCGGCCTTGCCAGAGGGGTTCTCCTTCCTGAGGATAAAGTTTATCAACTTCTGCTATGTCTGTGGTTGTGATGTATCCTTTGCTCAAAAAGCGCCGTATTAATTCTAGTCCTTTGTGATTCTCTGCTCTTTGCAATAATGCTTGTTGAGCAGCTTCGCTATACAGCCACAAATCTGTTACCTTGGTGGCAACAGAGTTAGCTCCGGTTTGGCGGGGATAGCGCACGTAGTCGAATAAAATCCCGTCCGGACGGCGGCGCACAATTTCTTGTATCATTTGGTAATAGTCGCGTTTGGCTTGCAAGTTGTAGGGATCTATAAATACTTGCGAAGCGTTATCTACAACGTACAAGCTTGTCTGACCCTTGCCGTTGCGGGCGATCGCTTTTTCTCTGTCGGGACGCAGAGCGTAGGTATAACCAAAATTAGTCGTAAATACCCAGGCGTAGACTTTTAGACCTCGTTCCCGCCCTTTTTGAATTGCTGTTAATAGTAGGTCAGCGGTCTGTGCTCCTGGTGTCCGAACTACAGAAGGCCAGATAGTGGGATTGTTTGCCGCGGGTAACAGTACCTGTCCGTCATAAAAAGCTTCCACATAAACTTGATTGTAGCCTCGGTTGACAATCCGATCCAGGATGCGATCGATTTCTCCTGGTTTGACATCACAGGGATACAAGCGCAACCAAATTGCCTGAACTTGAGGCCAGTTGCGAGCACGACATTCTTGCAAAATTTGTGCGTGTTTTTGTAGCAGTTGCTGATAGCTGTTTTGAGCTTGTTGATTTCCTTGCAGCGCCGATAAACGTAAATTTTCTTTTTCTCGTGCTTCTGCTGCTGATAATTGACAAAAGGAATTTACTTGTGCCTGTACTGGTAGACTTTTCAAATCAAGTACCAATAAAGCACCACTGGCTATTGTAGTAATAATACTTAGACGAAATAGTATTAATTTTACAATTTTCGAGGAAAGTTCGCGCATAGGTAGAGGTATAATCACAAAACCACACAAGGTCTTACCCGCAACAGATGCGGCGAGAGGCTTTACAGAAGCCTGCTTTCACAGACTCCCAAATCTCTATTTCTGTTGCCGCGTTTTACTATTTCCTAAAGTCACAAAGGATGAACCTGAAATGCCCTACGTGGTTGTGTTTAATTGAGTTGACAATATGAATACAGTACTATCACAGAGATAAATTAAGCATAAAATTTAACGATAATAACTATAGATTCCGGTCAATAGCTGCCCGCTCGCTAAAAGTCCATAGCTTTAATCTATGGATGGCTCAACTATGGACTTTTAAGTTTGCTTTCTAATTTTGAGTTAGGCGCCTCGTTTCAATGCAGCTTCAACTTGCTCAAACTCCATTTCTAGGCGCTCTTTCATTTTCTTGGGAACAGGACGGTTGGGGTAAGAACTGTAGTGTCCGGCCAGGGAGTTAAGGGCGGTTCGCATGGTTGTAAAAGAAGCAAGACCAGTAACAGAACTATCCCGTTGGTAGCGAGCTGCAAAGGTGTTTATTTTTTGACGCGCTTGTGCTTGTGCTGCTCCTTTTTCTGGTGAGTTATCTGGTAGCTCTAAAGCATGTCTCAAAGTATTAATTACACTCAAGGTATCTTGGCGATAATCTCCACTTAATCCATCCGGACTGCCAGAACAACCCATTAAGCCAATGACTGCAACTAAAACTAAAGCAAGCAAACGTGACCAATAGCGCTTCATAAGCATGATGTGACAAAATACGTAAATCAACGTCCATCCTATCTTGGATTGGTATCTTGGGGATCGTTCTGGAGGAGGGAACACAAACAAAAAGCCAAGTTATCACCAATACTAATTTTGACAACAAAGCAGCTGGTCTTGTTTGGGTAAAACGGGCTGATAAAGAGTATCTCTTTGTTGGTAAGGTCTTCCTAGGGAAGCGATCGCTGCTTGCAAGGTTTCCACTTCCATAGCTGTACCGCCTATTGCACCAGCCATAGTGGTGATGTGTTCTTCCATTAATGTACCCCCAATGTCGTTACAACCCCAATTTAAGGCTTCAGTCGCGCCTGCAAGTCCTAGCTTGACCCAGCTGGGTTGGTGATTGGGAATCCATTTTCCTAGGTAAATTCTGGCTACAGCTGTGAGTAAAAGTGCGTCCCTTAATACGGGTTGATCGCGTCCCACACGGCTACGTAATGGCTTTGGTGCTTGTTGACCAACAAATGGCAATAAAATAAACTCTGTAATCCGGGCTGGATATTCCTGATTAATGGCGGTCTTTTGTAGCGATCGCAATTTTTCTAAATGTCCTATTTGTTGCTCTGGTGTTTCTATGTGTCCCGATAGCATGGTACTGGTGGTATGCAAACCCAATTTATGGGCGGTGCTGACAATTTCTAACCAGGTGGCGGTGTCTATTTTCTCGGGACACAAAATCCGCCGTACTTTATCGTCTAAAATTTCAGCTGCTGTTCCTGGTATTGAACCTACACCGGCGTCGCGCAAAGCCTTTATAACTTCTGCGTAGCTCAGTCCGTCGCTTCTAGCTATAAATTGTATTTCTTGGGGAGAAAAAGCATGTAGGTGCAGTTGGGGAAATTCCTGCTTGATTGTTTCCACTAGTTTGAGGTAATATGGCAAGCACTTGCCGTTAATTTTGGCTTTGGGATTTAAACCTCCTTGCATGCAAATTTCCGTTGCCTTTCGCTGGACTGCATCTTTTGTTTTTTCTAAAATTTGTCTCCAATCTAGCCAGTAGGCACCTTCTTGGTTTTCATCCCGTCGAAAAGCGCAAAAACTGCAGTGCTGCTCGCAGATATTTGTAAAGTTGATGTTGCGATTGATCACGTAGGTCACAGTCTCGCCGACTTGTTTTTGACGCAACGTGTCTGCGGCGGCGCGAATTTTAGCGATCGCCTGCGGTTCGGTTTGCTTTAACAACTCTACTCCCTCTGCAAAAGAAATGTCATTTCCTAACAGAGCACGCTCGATAATGGCATCTACAGTATTGTTTTTCACATTATTTTGTCCTGACTAGTAAAATTTTCTTTAAGAATTTCTTAATTATAATATAATTATTATATCTAATTGACCGAAAAGCAGGAAAGAGGTTTGCTCATCTACGATTTTCCGACCGCAGCTTTTGCCGTGTACTTTCCCAAATTGCTGGGATTTTGCAAGCTGATATTTTCCTAACCTGCCATTTCAATTTCCCAAAAATAGTCTAAAATTTTACTTTAATTTACCTACAAACTGCCCCAAAAATTTGAGATTAATTTTTGCCAGCAGCTGCAATGGAAATAGGGATAGTCCTTGCTGGCATAATTATGGAATTTAACGATAATTTGGAAAAATTGCCTGGAGATATAAAATGACGAATTTGTGAGGAAAGATTAAAAAAACTGGTAAATATTTCCGCACCACCGTGCCAAAATCGGATAAAAATTGTAGGATAGCTAAAGAAATTATGGTAATAATTTCCCCAAGGTGCAGAATTAAGAACGGGCATGAAAATAAAAAATAATATAGAAATCAAGCTAGTTAAATAAAAATTATCAAAACAATATTTGACAACCTAAACCAGACTCCATGAGTGTTAATCAATCTTGTTTATTATTACCAGAACCTTTAGGAGTTTTGCAGATTTCAGAATTAACTTCTGGAATTGGGGAGAAAGGAAAACAACAACTGTACTTTTCTTTAGTTGTACCCACATATAACGAGGCTGCTAATATTCAAAAAGTGATCGGTATTTTAAGTCAAACTTTGGATGAAGTCGTAGCTCCTGACGATTACGAATTGATTGTGGTAGATGATGACAGTCCGGATGGTACTTGGAAGATAGCACAGTCGTTAATGGCAGAATATCCGCAGTTACGGGTAATGCGGCGCCAGCGCGAGCGGGGACTTTCTTCAGCGGTGATTCGGGGTTGGCAAGTTGCCAAAGGAAGAATATTAGGAGTGATTGACGGCGATTTACAACATCCTCCCCATGTATTATTACAACTTTTACGTGCCATCGACCAGGGAGCAGACTTAGCAGTAGCTAGCCGTCACGTTGAAGGTGGAGGAGTAAGCAGTTGGAGTTTTATCAGGCGTTTTTTGTCTCGCGGAGCTCAATTATTGGGTTTAATAATCCTACCACAAGTAGTGGGCAGGGTTTCAGATCCGATGAGCGGTTATTTTCTAGTACGTCGAAGCGCGATCGCCAACGTGACGTTGCATCCTATCGGGTATAAGATTTTGCTGGAGGTGATGGGGCGAGGTCGAATTAAGCAAATAGCAGAAGTTGGTTACGTTTTCTGCGAGCGCCAAAAGGGTGAGAGCAAAGTTACTTGGAAACAGTATGCAGATTATATTCGTCACCTGTTGCGGTTGCGGTTTTCCACCAAAAGGACGCAAAAATTCAGCCAACAGCATTCGAGTTTTCCTGTGGGACGATTTATCCGCTTTGGTTTGGTGGGATTGAGCGGAGTATTTGTAGACATGGCGGTGCTGTATTTGCTTAGCGATCCAACGACCCTAGGGTTACCCTTAACTCGCAGTAAAATTATCGCTGCGGAAGTGGCAATTTTTAATAATTTCTTGTGGAATGATGCTTGGACGTTTGCAGATGTTAGCATGCAGCAGCAACAATGGCATCAGCGCCTGAAGCGATTTTTGAAATTTAACATTATTTGCCTTGCCGGGTTGATGTTGAACGTGCTGGTATTAAATCTAGTGTTTAATTTTATTATTCATAACCGTTATATTGCTAACTTGATTGCGATCGCAGTTGCTACTGTTTGGAACTTTTGGGTCAACCTCAAACTAAGTTGGCGCGTGACGCAGGTGAAGTAAGTAAAAGCGGTGGTTGGATTCTAACATACTACAGCTAGCTATGACAGCTAAGATACACTCCCGTTGGCTCAACCGTTTACTGTTGTTGGTTTGGCTGGTCATCGCCATGGGTTTGCGCTTAATTAACTTAACAGCAAAGCCACCTTGGACAGATGAATTTTCAACTTTAGTATTTAGCTTGGGAAATAGTTTTTTGCCAGTACCGTTGAATCAACCAATCACTGTGGATGTTTTGTTGCAACCGCTGCAACCGCAACCCGAAGCAAGTATTAAAGATGTGTTGGCGCACTTGTTCAGTGAAAGCAATCACCCTCCTTTGTATTTTGTGCTGACTCATTTGTGGGTGCAATTATTTCCTACTTCAGCAGGTTTGGTTTCCTTGTGGGGAGGGCGATCGCTAGCTGCTATTTTTGGTGCATTATCTGTTCCTGCTATTTATGCTTTGAGTTGGTTTACCTTTCGCTGTCGTTTGGCAAGTCATATAGCTGCTGCGATCGCGGCAATTTCACCTTATGCTATTTTTTTAGCCCAGGAAGCCCGCCATTATACTTTAGCAATTTTATGGGTAATTGCTTCCCTTAGCTGTCTGGTGATAGCTGTGCGCTGCATCCAAAACCGCATGTCCTTGCCTGTATGGCTGGTAGGCGCCTGGATTTTCATTAATGCTTTGGGTATTGCTACTCATTATTTCTTCATCCTGACTTTCTGCAGCGAAGCTATTGCTTTCATTTTTATTGCCAGGACCCAGTGGAATCGGGGAAGCGATTCGCTTTTTTTCTCTTCTTTTTGCAGGCGTATTTTCGCGGTTGCTGTTGGGACTGCGATCGCGACCATTATTTGGATACCAGTATTTTACCACAATACCTACGGCAATAAATTAACTAACTGGATTCAAGGTTCGCGTGTTGGTTTAGGTTGGATTAGCCCGATTTTTCAGGCTTTGGCAGCATGGGTGACAATGCTTTGTTTGCTACCAGTGGAATCTCCCCATCTGGCGGTAGTAATTACCTCGGGTTTGGTGATGCTTTTATTTTTGATTTGGTCAGTACCGATTTTGCTGCGTGGTTTTCGGGTACTGCTTGCACAAGCAAAGACCCGTATTGTCGCTCAAACATTGACTGCTGTAGTTGTAGGAGCGGTGGCATTATTTTTTTTGTTTACGTATCTTCTTGGTATCGACCTCACCCGCGGCGCTCGCTATAACTTTGTTTACTTTCCAGCGGTGATAGTCCTGGTTGGGGGTAGTTTGGCAGTGTGTTGGCATTCCTCCCCCAAAAACAAAAAATGGCAAGTAAACGGGAAAATAGCCGTAGCAGCTATCTGGTTGATGGGATTAGCAAGTGCTATCACTGTCATTTCTAATTTAGGTTATCAGAAATACTACCGTCCGGACTTATTAAGGCAATTAATTCAAAAAACGTCTCAGGTACCGGTACTAATTGCTGCTACTCAAAAAACCCACGTCCAGATTGGGGAAATGATGGGTGTAGCAAGGGAATTTAAACTTCACGGTCATTCTTCCCCTAGGGTTCAATTTTTACTTGCCCATCAAGACGAAAATGCCAATACTTCTACTATTGTTCTTGAAAAGACTTTAAAGAATTTACCCCGTCCTGTTGATTTGTGGTTAGTGAATTTTTATGCTGCTGAACCACAGACAGTCAAAAGTTGCTTGGCTGACACGCGAGCTTTACCAGCCATCAATGGTTATAAATATAAAATCTATCACTGTCCTTTTCCTGCCCGGCGGTAGAATGATGCATTAATTAGCTTTCTTCTTCGCGACGGAAATCTTCGGGAACACCAACTGCTGATAATCCCGCGATCGCCCGCAGGTTCTGACAGCGAATTAATTCAGTAAAATTCAAAGCAGTACGTCCTTCCAACTTGGCAACTGTTTCAATTGCAGACAACAGTGCAATTGCAGATTCAGCTTGGGAATAACCCCGTCTTTGAGCTACTTCGATGGCGGCCAGATCGGCGTTTAGTTGTGACTGTTGAGAGCGGTTTACATTCCAAATTTTATACCCTGCCAAAGTAGCTAATCCGCCCGCCATGACCACACCTACTGCATCTTGCTGAAAGAATTCAACCAATCCTCCTAACAAACCAATCAGTAAAATACCTTGGTAAAGGTGAGGCTGAAACCATTTCACTGCTACTAACCAACTCACGGTCTGCAGCAATAACAAATCTCTTTGCGGTTTTGTCAATCGACGCCACAAATCGAAGTTAATATATATCGGTCGCTCCCATTGCCAAGGTAAAGGAAAGGAAGCATCAATTACTTTTGCCTGCTCTGGCTTACTGATAATTTTAGCCATCATTCGTCCTGAAGCTGGCATTAACTCAAACAAACGGCGAATTTCAACATTCGGCTCCATATCAGATAGAAAGGAAAGTTTGATTTCCCAAAGGGGGACAGTTGACTTACCATTTGGACTTGGTTCAACAATAACTTTTCGCCTTCCAGAAAGTTAGATTTATCGCTCTGTTGCAAAAAGGCGAACTTTAATTTCTTTATATATGCTTGGTATATTTACCACGCTCTGTTTATTAAATTTTAAGGTAGAAGTCTCAATGACTGCTGATAGATAATGATGCTCGATGCTTTTGCTCCTACCCCGCCAGAATGGACTCGTCAGGCCATTCACGCTTATAATCGATTTTGCTGCCCTAAATGTGGGGCTAGCAGTTTAGAAGCAGTACAAGTATGGATTAATCGTCGTTCCCCGGTACTGGCGGAAGATCGTCGCCGCAAATGGCAAGAATTCTACCTATGTCACTGCAGTTGCGCTTGGTGGGCCTGGAGCAGCGATCGCCCTCCCACCGTTGTCAAAATCAACACTCAAGGTTAACTGTTTGTACTAATAAAAAAAGCCCGCCCTTGGGCGAGCTTTTGATGGTCTGAATTTATGGATATAGCTTGCAGGCTAAAGCAGCACTTTTAGAAAGTGAAAGTAGTCCGAAGCGTACCCACATAGATAGTGTCATTACTGTCGTTATGCTCGGGATTGAAAATGACTAATACGCCAGGAGTGAGAGAGATGTTGTCGGTAAGCTTGTAACGATAAAGCGCTTCTAAATGATATGAAGTGTCATTATCTTCCCGAGTACCGATATCGTTTCTGGTTACTCTTGGCGGTTGACCGAAGAAAACACCAAGCACGCTACCTTCCTTACCCAGATCCCTGAAGGCGACATTAGCCATCCAGTAGAAAATATCCGCATCGCGACGTGGACCGCTTTCACTTACAGCTGTACTGTAACCTACCCAGCCACCAAGTGCTATTTTCGGACTAGCCTGGAAGTTCACTTGCGCACCGTAGTGGTTAGCAGTGGTGGCAGCCTTGTTAAAGGGGTTGTTGGCATAACCGCTACCTGTAGCACCAAACAAGCTAATACCGCCAGAGCTGTTTTGGTATGTGTGGGCGTAAGTCAAACCGAAACTAAATGCTTTGTTCAATTGAAAGCCAAGCTGACCGAGTGCAGCATAATTGCCGTTAAACAAACCTCTTTTGTCGCTGGGGTCGCTGGCTACGTTGTTGCTTCCACCCGCCAGGTAACCAACAGACACGTTCACGGGTGAGTTTTTGGGCTTAAAGTTTACGGTTATACCTGCACCGCCAGCACCTTGACGGTAGATAGGACTGAAGCGACCGTAGCGGGAAAGAGCACCTAGAGCGGAACTGGCAAAATCGGGGTTGAAGTTGTTGATGTTTTCCCAGAATTCACCATTGTTGGCGTCTACTTTCACCTGAAGAGCATCGCTGATGTTAAATGCGTAGTTAATTTTATCTATTTGAACGTTGTTGTTGGTGTTGTTGTCAAACGACAGGCGGGCCATATTAGTACCTGTTGCTGTGGCAAAATTCGGCACGTTGCCAGCCTGCAAGCGAATTTGCAACCTATCTTTACCAGTAAAGCTACTGTATAAGTTCAAACGAATGCGATCGGAGAAAGTAAAGTTATCATCGACATCTCTCCTAGCAGCTTGGCTTCCGCTAGGAATAGCTGTGCTGTCTCCAAAAGCTCCGCCAAAATTAAAAATTGCTTCCCCTACTAATTTCGTCGTGGTAGAAAATTGATTTGCTTCCAACTGTGCGGTGCGAGCTTCTAAAGCATCCACACGACCGCGCAGCGTTGCCAGTTCTGCAGAAAATTCTTCTTGCAAGCGCTGTAAAGTAGCAAGGTCTTCTTTAGTAACTAAATCTGCTGTTGCTGTTGCTATCAGTTCGTTGACTCGCTCCAAGCAAGCATTCAAACCTGCAGCGAATTCGTACCGAGTCATGGCGCGGTTTCCGCGGTACGTGCCGTTTGGGTAACCTGCAATACATCCGTAGCGCTCTACCAAGGACTGCAAAGCTTGGAAAGCCCAGTCTGTTGGTTGTACGTCTGAAAACTGAGAAACTGATGTTACCTGACCCAGGCTATCATCGCTGCTATTATTTTGGGACAACTGAGTAACAGGAGTTACCTCTTGGTTTAAGTCCGGCTGTACTTCCCCACCTAAGGCGCTGTTAGCAAAAAATAAAGTAGCGGCAAATACAACTGGACTGAGTTTAAACAACTTCCAGGATGTTTTTGTCATTAGTGTTTATCTCACCCACACCTACTTGGATAATCATGGCTAAATTTGCAGAATAATTTTATTTTTTGTAAATTTAGCCATAATTTTCAGCAACAATTCTACCAGAACTAATGGTAGTTAATGCAAGTCACTTCTTGAACTTTTTCGTATTTTTTCATTGCTTTCAATTCTCGTATTTGGTAAACGTAAGATTAACCTGCGTTTAAGGCGTAAAAGGTTGCCTTCTTCTTCGTACTGTTGCAACAAACGCGTTACTGTTACTCTTGTTGTGTTCAGTACTTCCGCCATTTCTTGATGAGTAACGTTAAGATCGATCAACTTTCCTTGTTCTACGTCCCGTCCAAATTTTTCACTCAGCCAAACTAGAAATTGCCACAAACGTAAGTAAATTGGTTTTCGATGCACGATGCTTAAAAGTTCTTCTGCCTGTTGGATGTGGGTTATTAAAGTGTTAATATCTTGATTCCAAAGATGGGGAGGCAAAATACTTACTTCCACACTTGTCAAACACTCTATTTGATAAGGTTTTACCTTGGATAAAGGATAACCAACTAAATCTCCCGGACCCCAATAACCCAAAGTGATAAATGTGCCATCTTCACTCCAGGTTAGTGTTCTTACCGCTCCACGTTCGATTCGCCACAGCACGTCATTGCGTGGTGGTATGATCTCTCTGCGAGTGAATAACCTTTGCGGTAGAGTTGCCGAAAAGCTAGAGTTATAAGAAGCAGTCGAATGTTGTGAGCGACTTGTGGAATGGTACATCATTGTTAAGATTCTGATAATCTAGAATTTATGTTATCGATAAATAAACTTTTGCCGCGAATAGGAAATCATTACTCTTTTGTACCGGCAAGATTAATCCCCTGGGAATCTTCAGAAATCAATTTCACCACAGGGTAGGTGTCTTAATGGGTAATTTTTCCTAGAGCGTGATTAACAGCTTGAGCATAATTTTTGAGTTACTAGATAAATTTGATACTTGAGCTATTGTCAGGTAAATTTGATACTTTGGAAGAAATAAGTTATTAAAAGTTTACTCGCAATTAACAGCAAAACTACTTTCTGGTTGCTGGTCAATGCTTAAGTATTTGTTAATTTTTTACATTTATTTTTGGTAAGCAGCAAGATTTTACCGAAATTGTTGGTTTCTGGTAAACCGAATATCTATGGTTTTTAGTAAATATATCAGGTGTTGTATAGAAAAGGACATATATTTTGACAAAGCATTGCTGCTGCTTTGATGCGGACTAGTAAAAAAAGTTTTATTTTTTACATAAAAACCATTGACCTAATAATTTGTAAATAATGGCATCACAGAAAATTGCTAACGTAAAATCAACTATTTTTCAGAGTATAAAGTATAAATTAAAACTTTATAAAATCAGTATGATTGGTTTGATACTGTGGTGAAGAATGACTAAAAAGTTTACTGAGATTGCAGTAAACACTTAAGGGATGATGACAAATTATATAGGAATATAAATCAGTTAAATTCACGGACTTGGCGATCGCTGTCGTAACAGCAGTAGTGTTAAGCTGAAATTCTGGGGAAAAGGTTGCCAAGAAAATTTTCCAAATAGGTGCGCTCGTTAGTGAATTTCTGGAGTAAAAATGAAACGTGTTGGTGTTATTGGTGGCGGACAACTAGCTTGGATGATGGGGCCTGCAGCGAAGAAACTAGGAGTGGAATTGATAGTACAAACTCCTAACACCAGCGACCCAGCAGTGGCGATCGCCAGCGAGACCGTTTTTGCACCAGTGACCGATATTGCAGCTACGAAGATTTTAGCCAGCAAGTGCGATGTTATTACTTTTGAAAATGAATTTGTCAACCTTGAGGCTTTATCATCACTAGCACAGCAGGGAGCATGCTTTCGTCCTAGATTAGAAGCATTAGCTTTCTTGTTGGATAAATATCACCAACGCTGCTATTTGCAAAAACTGGGAATACCCGTACCAAAATTTGCTGCTGTTGAGGAGTTCAAGACCGAAGATTTGGGTTTTGGGCTCGAAAATGCATTTGGTTTTCCAGTCGTTTTAAAATCTCGCCGTCACGGATACGACGGTCAAGGCACTTTTATTATTAACAATAAAGAAGCTCTACAACAAAAATTAGAGTTTTACTCTCCAAACGGTCTTTTATCTAATTCAGTGTTTTTATTAGAAGAATTTATTCCGTTTGTAAAAGAACTAGCTGTAATTGCAGCACGGTCTGCAGACGGAAAAGTGGTAACTTACCCAATTGTGGAGACTTTGCAACAGCAGCAAGTATGTCGGCGAGTAATTGCGCCAGCTGATATTTCTTTAGAAGCAGCAGCAGAAATTAACAATATTGCTTGTACAATCCTCAATAATGTAGAAGCAGTAGGAGTTTTTGGAATTGAACTGTTTCTTTGTGCTGATGGCAAAGTGATAGTGAATGAAATTGCACCGCGCACTCACAATTCCGGGCATTTTTCTATCGATGCCTGCGAAACTTCCCAGTTTGAACAACACTTAAGAGCTGTTTGTGACTTTCCCTTGGGTAATCCAGATTTAATTTGTGCAGGTGCAGTGATGGTAAATTTACTAGGATATGAAATATCTCAAAGCGATTATCTTGCTCAACGCCAAAAGCTGAAACAAATTCCTCGAGCCAGCGTCCATTGGTATGGGAAAACGCAATCGCGTCCTGGCCGAAAGTTGGGACACGTTACCGTTTTATTAGACCATAAAAATCGCGACGAGGCAATAGCGATCGCCGAAACTATAGAAAATATCTGGTATCAAAACTAAATTCTCAAAAAATCTCACCTACATGCACAACATGATTTTGGAAAGCTATAATGGTCCTATGGCACTGCAACGTTGGTGACTGCCAACAAGTTTTGTGATCTATGACTTAAAAAATAAGGGAACCAAACATTTTTCGTGGCAGTAGACCGGGCTTGTACCCGGAAACTTTAAACGAAAAACACCGGTGCCCACCTGGTTTCTCCAGGTCAAAAACTTAGGTAAAACGGCGTTGCGGTGAATTAAAGACTAGTAGCTCCTTAAGTCAGACCAGGCTTAGGAGCTTTAATTATTAAAAGTGTTTATACTTTGGCAAAAGAAAAATTAAAAAGCTTTACAAATTTGCGAGAGTATGCTGGCTATTATCTAGATTTTGCCTGAAGAGAATCTGTATCAATTGATTCAATTTCGGTCAAGATAACAGTTACAATTGTAAGATTGCGATACATTGCGGATCGAACCGAAAATTTGTTACGCGAACTAATATACAACTCACTCACTGTGTTTCCAGCCTCGGTTTTCAGATTAGCTAATGGTTTAACGTTCATTCATCAGGAAATATCTACCACTCCCGTAGTTGTGGCGGATGTCTGGGTGCGTGCTGGTGCAAGAGTAGAGCCAGAACATTGGTTTGGCATGGCTCACTTTTTAGAGCACATGATATTTAAAGGTACGGCAACACTTCCACCGGGAATGTTCGATCAAAAAATTGAAAACTGGGGCGGAGTAACGAATGCAGCAACAAGCTACGATTACGCCCATTACTGCATTACTACAGCTACCCCTTTTTTGGCGGAGGTTTTGCCTTATTTAGGAGAACTGTTGCAAAATCCAGCCATACCGGAGGATGAATTTCGGCGCGAGAGGGATGTGGTGCTAGAGGAAATTCGCTCTTGTCAAGACGATCCTGATTGGATCGGATTTCAGTCCCTCATCCAAAACCTTTACCAACACCATCCCTACGGACGTTCCATCTTGGGTAGCGAGCAGCAATTGATGCAGCACTCTCCAGAGGCGATGCGCTGTTTTCACAGCACTTACTACCAACCAGAGAACATGACAGTAGTAATTGTTGGGGGAATTGCCGAGCAACCAGCACTGGAATTAGTCAGCCGCACGTTTAATAAATTTACTGCTCCTAGTAATAAGTGTCCTCAAAATCAGGAATTTGCAAAACCACAAATTACAGGAATTCGTCGTCAAGAATTGTATTTACCGCGCTTAGAACAGGCGCGATTATTAATGGGGTGGATCGGTCCTGGAGTCGAACAGCTTGGTGAAGCTTATGGTTTAGATTTGCTGTCAGTGCTGTTATCAGAAGGTAGAACTTCACGCTTGGTGCGAGACTTGCGGGAAGAACAGCAATTGGTACAGGGAATTTGCAGCAACTTTTCCCTACAAAAAGACTCTAGTTTATTTACGATCGCTGCTTGGTTAGAACCAGAAAATTTGGAGCAAGTCGAGTCTTTAATTCGTCTTCACTTGCATGATTTGATCGCCTGCGAAATCAGCGAACAAGAAATAGCTCGCGCTCAGAGGTTGCTGTGCAATGATTTTGCATTTTCTACAGAAACCCCAAATCAGCTAGCAGGGTTGTATGGTTATTACAACACCATCGCCCAAGCAGAAATAGCAGTGACATATCCAGAAAAAATCAAGTCCTTCGATGCCCAACAACTGCAACAATTAGCAAAAGAACATCTTTCACCAGACCATTACGCGGTGACAGTACTCAAACCTTATGAGTGGTAGTGGTTCAGGGTTAGTAACGAGGACAAAATCACCAACTGCGGTGCAGTTAGCTGTAAAGCCTTGTGTTTTTACTAATTACTAACTACCAACTACTATCTACCAGAAATTGACAAATAACTACGGACAAATGACAACTTTTCCACGCGCATCTCATATTTATCGCACCGTACTGCACAATGGCATCGTACTACTTCTAGCAGAAAATCCCGCAGCAGATATTGTTGCAGCGCGAATTTTTATCCGCGTTGGTAGTGCGTACGAAAAACCACAGCAAGCTGGATTAGCACATTTGCTGTCTACGGTACTAACAAAGGGATGCGAGGGACTTTCAAGTTTGGAAATTGCTGAGCGGGTAGAGTCTGTTGGCGCCAATTTGAGTGCAGATGCAGCCGCCGATTATTTTTTAGTATCTTTGAAAACGGTCAGCTCCGATTTTGCAGAGATTCTAGCATTAGCAGGACAAATTTTGCGATCGCCTACTTTTCCAGAAATGGAAGTAGAACTAGAACGACGCATCGCTCTCCAAGATATTCGTTCTCAAAAAGAACACCCATTTACCATCGCCTTCGATCGCCTGCGACAGGTGATGTACCGAGACCATCCTTACGCCATGTCAGCTTTGGGAGATGAATCAACCATCAGTCGCCTCACGCGCGAGGACTTGGTGCAATTTCACAAGACCTATTTCCGTCCCGACAACATAGTCATCAGCATCGCCGGTCGAATCACTCCAAACGATGCAGTTGCGGTGGTAGAAAAAATCTTTGCTGATTGGTCAGTTCCCGATACACCCCTACCGAAACTTCATTTACCAAACCCCGATGTTCAGCCACAAATAGCGATCGCACCCCAACCAACCCAACAATCAATCGTCATGCTAGGTTATTTAGGGGCGGCAGTTAATTCTCCTGATTATGCAGTCTTAAAACTATTATCCACCTACTTGGGAAACGGTCTTTCCAGCCGTTTGTTCGTACAGTTGCGCGAAAAGCAGGGTCTGGCTTACGAAGTGTCTGCTTTTTATCCCACACGGCTTTTTCCAGCAACATTTGTAGTTTACATGGGTACAGCCCCAGAAAATACTAAAAAAGCTCTTTACGGACTGCGCGCAGAAGTAGATTTACTTTCTACCACTCCACTTGCAGAAGACGTACTGCAAGCAACAAAGAACAAAATTCTAGGACAGTATGCTTTGGGTAAACAAACTAATAGCCAAATTGCTCAGATATACGGTTGGTATGAAATTTTAGGTTTGGGAGTAGAATTCGATCTCAAGTTTCAACAAATCATTGCTAACGTCAGTGCTGCTGATGCTATAGCAGTTGCATCCCGGTATTTGCAGGAACCTTACGTGTCTTTAGTCGGTCAAGAACAAGCAATTCGGGCGGCGATTGAGTAACGATAATTACATGTATTTAGAATACCAAACTGCATTTTCCATCCATAGTTACCGAATAAACTGTTGTCATCGGCTTGACTAGGGGCGTTTTCCCATGAAAGAAAGTAAGAAGACCAGTATCTTCAACTACGTATTTTCGCTAACTTCGCCTGTGAAAAGGTCTAAATTTTTCTTAAAAAAACTACTTTATTCCTTCTTCTTTTTGCTTTTGGGAACTACAGCTGTAGCATCTTCTTTAGCAGCGCCACCGCTACCAACAGCCCAAGGTAGCATTTATCGTCCCACCTTGAAACTGAACAGTCGAGGACAGTTTGTTTCTGAACTGCAAGCAGCACTGAAACTTTTAGGCTTTTATACTGGTGCGGTTAATGGAGTATACGACCAAATCACTGCTTCAGCTGTTTCCCAATTTCAAAAAGCAGCTGGTTTGAGTCCAAATGGAATTGTTGACGCTACTACTTGGGAAAGACTTTTTCCTGGCGAAACCAAAGCCGCAACTTCTTTACCCAATTTTACCGTTCCCACCCAAACAGCTGCTCAGCCATCTGCAAAAAACCCCACATTAACTGCTGCAAGCACCGAGCCAAAACCAGCAAAACCAGTTAACAAAGCAGGAACATTATCCGTGCGCAGACAAAAAAACACTAGCTTCCAGCAGGGAAATCGTCGTTCCCAACCAACTATTGCTGTGCGACCAACTCCTTTTTCCGAGCAAATTCCTGGTATTCAATACACCTCGGAAGGATTTCCGATTCTGCGTAAAGGAATGCGTGGTTCCGAAGTGATCAAATTGCAGCGACTACTGCAAAAACTTGGTTTTCTCAAAGGCGAAGTGGATGGTTATTTTGGTGAGGAAACAGAAGCTGCTGCGATCGCACTGCAAAAACGCTACGGACTGGAAGCAGATGGCGTGGTCGGTGCTGCAACTTGGAGAGTTTTACAGCGCCAACTGTAGAATGGAAACGCAATTTTAAATCCTTGGCCAACGAGTTCAGAATTCTGATTCGGAATTCTGAATTCTCTCGTTCTCAACGTTTTTTATAGCAGTGGTAGGATGAGCAAAATACCTCAACAAGAGGTATGATTAAATGCTACTGCCGAAACAAGAAAAATCGTGTTTGCGATCGATATAAAAGTTCAATGGCTGTTTTTCGCCAGGTAACTAAATGCTAGATAAGATGGTGGATGTTAAGTTATTGAATTCTAGCCAATCTACAGGTGCATCTAGAATTTTCCGAAATTTGGTATGAAATTTTACTGATAAAAAACTGTAATAAAAATTTTAGGAATATTCTAAATCAGAGGAGATAATCGATAATTGTAAATAAATATAGAGTTATGAAGCATTTTTTGTTAACTTGGTTAGGTACAGCAATAGCATTACTGATAACAGCTCACATACTCCAAGCCTTCAATATTGGTTTCAGAGTAGAAAATTTTGGCACAGCTATTGTTGCTGCTGTAGCGGTCGGGATTGTTAATGCTATTATTCGCCCAATTTTAAAGTTATTGGCATTTCCAATCACATTGTTGACCTTTGGTTTATTTACATTCGTCATTAACGGCTTTACTCTTTGGCTAGCAAGCTATCTGACTCGCAGTTACGGTTTTGTGATCGAAGGACCTATTGCGGCGCTGCTCGGTTCCATCGTACTCTCCCTAATTTCTAGTGTAATTAATTACTCTCTACGAGCAGTAGAGTAGAAAGCAGGGAAAAACAAATGCGAGTTAGCTTAGCGATCGCCAATGTTACTCGTAGCAGTTGAAAAAATACTTGACAAGCGAAATTTTCCATTGTCAGTGACCAAGTTCAATATATTATATCTCCCCTTGGGCAACCGCTACCGTCACGGCGCCAGCTTCTTTTTGTCGTCGAAAAATTTGCTTGGGAATAAAATTCTGCAGCACCTGGGAGGTGGTATCGCTAAGGGCGCCGCATATAGCAGCAGCTTCAGCAACGCTGGGTGTTCCCGCTTCTTTTTCAACAATTGGAGAAGGATGGGGAACGGAAATAGAGCGCAAAACCTCAGCAGCAAAGGTTTTGAGAGGCCATTGCCGTTTTTGACAAAGTTGTGCTAAACCGACTTCCTCAGCTTTGGTGTCAATGGTGACAATTTTGGCGATCGCTTGTTGCGCTAGTTGATGTTCTTGAAATACCTGCTCAATTGCAGCTTCCAGCAAATGGCAAGAAGTTCCCCGCTGAAAACCAATTCCTACCCACAAAACCCGTGGGTGCCAATAAACTTCAGGAATTTGGGAACTAAGAAAGTGAGGAACTCTAGCGGTAATCCAAATTTTTGCCTTTGCTTTCGCAGACACACCAAATTCAAAGGGATGTTCCCCAGGTAAATTGTTTTGCCACAAGCGACAACCAGCTTCTTGAATTACTTGCACAACATCGCCCCGCGCCACCGCCGCATTAACTGCGATCCAATCGCCATCACCGCGACGCCAACCAAACGGAACTCCTAGCATGTCTGCTGCTGTTATTTTCAAGGCTGTAGCAGCACCAGTCTCGCTCATTACTACTACTGTGGATTTATATTGTACCCTTGCAGCTTGCTACACGTTTAATATTTGTTTATTTTGGTCGGCAGTGTCATAGCCTGTGTTCCTTACCTGCGAGCGATCGAGCACCAGGTTTTGGAGTCAAATAATTTCAGCTTCACTGAATCATTGCTACCAATTTGTTATCAAATTCAATTAAAAAATAGATGTGAATTAATAACTAAAACAGCCACGCCAAAAAAGCTCTAAATTTGATGTGTTATTTGTGCGATCGCACCAGCTAATTCCACACCCACAGTACCACCACCTTTGCTTTTGTGCAGCTTCAAATGCCATAAAAAATGCGGTTACGTACTTCTGTTGCATCTTCATAGGAATCCTTGGCTCCTGTGGCAATAATTAATTTTTGAGCTTGGGGATCGGTACCGCAAAATTAAAAATTTTCTGCTTTTACTGTTCCTAGATTTTTAGCTTGACGAGGCTTTACAACACTCCTTTCGAACTGGGTATAGTTCCACCACGACGGGGATCGATTTCTATGGCCATGCGCACAGCTCTAGCAAAGGCCTTAAAAGTTGCTTCAATAATGTGATGAGAATTAATGCCGTTTAACTGACGAATGTGCAGTGTCATTTGGCTATTATTGACTATGGCGACAAAAAATTCTCGTACTAGTTGGGTGTCGTAGGTTCCTACGCGCTGGGTTGGAATTTCTAAACCATAGCTGAGATAGGGACGTCCGGAAAAGTCCAACGCCACTTGAATTAATGCTTCATCCAGGGGAGCAAGAAAATGACCAAAGCGAATAATTCCTTTGCGATCGCCTAGTGCTTTGCTTATTGCTTGTCCGAGAGCGATCCCCACATCTTCGTTAGTGTGGTGGTCGTCAACATCGAGATCGCCGCTAGCTTGGATATCCAAATCAATCAAGCCGTGGGAGGCAATTTGGTGCAGCATGTGATCTAAAAATGGAATACCTGTGGCTGCTTTACAAACTCCGGTACCATCCAAATTGATGGTCACCTGTACGTCTGTTTCCTGCGTGGTACGGCGTAAAGAAGCGATACGTGGAGATGGGATTTGAGAAGAAAGAAGTTGGCGATCGCCGATTTGCATACAAGCTTAGCTTTGACAATTGGATGGTAGTTATTTGCTATTAGTTACATTGCTAATAGCTAATGGTCAAAACGCGATTAACTACTAACTATTAGCTATTAGCATTACCTGTGTTACATACCCATTATTTCATATCCTGCGTCTACATACAGAACTTGTCCTGTGATTCCACTTGCTAGGTTGCTGCATAAAAAAGCTGCGGCGTTACCAACTTCTATTTGAGTAACGGTGCGCCGTAAAGGAGCTACTTTTTCCACATGATGGATCATATCCAGAATACCTCCAACGGCACTGGAAGCCAAAGTCCGAATTGGACCAGCGGAAATTGCATTCACCCGAATTTGCAACGGTCCGAGTTCTGCAGCCAAATAACGCACGCTTGCTTCCAGTCCAGCTTTAGCAACTCCCATAACGTTATAGTTTGGAATTGCTCTTACAGATCCTAAATAGGAAAGGGTAACAATGCTTCCTCCTTGTGTCATTAAAGGCTTAGCTGCGCCAGCTAATAGTATCAACGAATATGTACTGACATCTAAAGCTGTCTGGAAACCAGCGCGGGAAGTTTGGCTAAAGTCTCCATTTAAATCATCTTTGTTGGCAAAAGCAAGACAGTGAATGAGAATGTCTAAAGTACCCCATTGATTGCGAATTGCTTCAAAAGTAGATTTGACCTGCTCGTCATTTTGGACGTTACAGGGTAGAAATAAACTTGGGCGCAGAGGTTCTACCAGTTCTGCGACTTTCTTTTCCATTTTGCCTTTTTCATCGGGCAGATAGGTAATGCCGAGGTTTGCTCCTGCTTTGTGTAATTGTTGAGCGATACCCCAAGCAATAGAGCGGTTATTAGCAATCCCGGTAACCAAGGCGTTTTTTCCAGTCAGATCCAACATAATGAATTTACTTTCGTATATTGTTTCATTAGGAGCATACTAGAATCTGAGACTTGTTTGTCTTTGTTGGAAACGCGATTTGCAAATTATGATTATTAACAAAGCTGTTTGCTAGAACAAAATCACTGATTAATTCTTAATAAATGTTCAATGTAACTTAATTTCTTCTCAAAAAAACCTACGGTCTTTAATTTTAGTAAGTGGGGTTCAAAAAGTACTAGCTTCCAACACTAGAAATTTTGTATGATGTTAAACAATATTTATGAGTCAAAAAGGATAAGTATAGGAAAGAACAAAAAGGTTAACAATGTTTTCTTGATTTTTCAGGTGTATTCTTAGGAAATGCATCTTAGTTTTTCCGGCATTGGGATAGGGGAAGGGAGATGATCGTGACACAAGATAAAGCCCTAGCAAATGTTTTTCGTCAGATGGCGACTGGAGCGTTTCCGCCAGTGGTGGAAACCTTTGAGCGCAATAAAACGATCTTTTTCCCCGGCGATCCTGCTGAACGAGTTTATTTTCTCTTAAAAGGCGCAGTGAAACTCTCCAGGGTGTACGAAGCAGGAGAAGAAATCACCGTTGCGCTGCTGCGGGAAAATAGTGTTTTTGGAGTTCTGTCTCTACTTACGGGAAACAAATCCGATCGCTTTTATCATGCAGTTGCTTTTACACCTGTGGAGTTGCTGTCAGCACCAATTGAACAGGTGGAACAAGCATTAAAGGAAAATCCGGAATTGTCGATGTTAATGTTGCGAGGTTTATCTTCGCGCATCCTGCAGACAGAGATGATGATCGAAACACTTGCTCACCGAGATATGGGTTCGAGGTTGATCAGTTTTCTGTTAATTCTCTGTCGCGATTTTGGCATTCCTTGTGCAGATGGAATCACAATTGACTTGAAGCTATCCCATCAAGCGATCGCAGAAGCAATTGGTTCGACTCGCGTTACTGTCACTAGGCTACTGGGTGATTTGCGCGAAAAGAAAATGATTTCCATACACAAGAAAAAAATTACCGTCCACAAGCCTGTTACCTTAAGTCGGCAATTCACTTAAAAGCACTTGGAAACTGGAGTGAGCCGATAAAATTATTTGAGTAATGTCAGCTATTGCTCATCTCCAATCTTCTACACAAAAGGGCTGAAAGTAGTAGGCTGTATCTGGAGGGATTTCTTCGCTAAATAATTACAGATGACCACCGGGTACATCCTTATCATTGCAATTTTGATTTTGGGAGGCGTAATTGCCACCGTAGGCGATCGCATTGGTACGCGGGTTGGCAAAAAGCGACTCTCGCTGTTTAATCTCAGACCGAAAAACACAGCTGTTTTGGTCACTATTCTCACAGGGTTGGGCATTTCAGCATCAACCCTAGGAATTTTATTTTTAGCGGATGAAGGATTGCGTAAAGGAGTATTTGAACTTGAAGATATTCAAAAAGACCTCAGGCGCAAGCGCGTCCAGCTGGAAAATACTACTGCACAGCTTCAAGCAACTACAAAAGAATTAGAACAAGCACGAGTTCAGCAATCACAAGCAAACCAACAATTGCAAGCAATAAATAAATCTTTGCAATTAGCCAACACCAAGCAGCAACAAACCCAAGCTAAACTAAACCGCACCCTCAAGCAACAAGCACAAACTCAACAGCAACTCCAAAATACTCAAAAGCAGCTTCAGCAAGTTGCAACTCAATATCAACAAGCAAAAATGCAACTGCAAAGCGTTTATGCAGAAAGAAACAAGCAGCTAGCAGAAATTCAACGACTCAAAGCAGAACGCCAAAGATTATACGAAGAAGCAAAAAAAGCACTGGGTGAAGCTCAAGCAGCAATCGACAAACGCGATCGCGAACTTGCTAAGCGACAGCAACAAATAGAAGCGCGCGATCGCAAAATAGCGAGATTAGATCGAATTATTCAAAAACGCAATCTTGAAATTACGGCGCGAGAAGAAATTATCGCCCAAAGGGAAGCTCGCTTGAAAGACTTGGAAGCACAACAAGGTGCTCTCGAACAAGAAGTTGCCAGGCTAGAAAAATATTATCAATCCTATCGCGACCTGCGTTTGGGAAAACTGGCCTTGGTCCGCGGTCAAATTCTTGCTGCTGCAGTAATTCGGGTCCAACAACCTTCAGCAGCGCGTCAAGCAGTAATTCAGCTGTTGCAAGAAGCTAACCGCCATGCCAGCCTAGAGTTAACCGAACCCAATCAAAATCCTGCCCCCAATATACAAATATTGCGCGTGACTGAGGAACAGGTCGAACAATTGAGCAAACAAATTCAAGATGGACGAGAATACGTAGTGCGAATTTTCTCTGCAGGTAATTACGTCAGGGGAGAAAACCCCATAGAGTTTTTTGCTGATGCAGCAATAAATAAAATCGTTTTTTCCGGAGGCGAGGTGTTAGCCACAACTAGTGCTAATCCCAAAACTATGACATCCTATCAACTCAGACAGCGCTTGGAACTTTTAATTTCTGCTTCCCAATTTCGTGCTCGTAATGCGGGAATTTTAGAAAATATTCAAATAGATGGTGCTTTCATTCCTTTTATCGCTCAATTGCGCCAATATGACCAACCAGTAGATATTAAAGCGATCGCCGCCGAAGATACTTATACTGCTGGACCGCTAAAAGTGAAATTGGTAGCCATGAGAAACGGACAAGTTATTTTTAGTACTTAAAAACATCAAAAGCGAGGAATATTTTTATTAATTAGTATTATTTACCTCTAACCAATAGTAATATGCCGAAATATCCCACTAGAAATAATTAACCTAAATTTTAGCAACGTTTATTTGATATGAATGCCACTGAATTTATACCAACACAACCAGTAGTTTTAGGTTTTGACCCCGGGCGAGATAAGTGCGGTTTAGCAGTGATGGGATTAGACCGGCAATTATACTATCACCAAGTTGTACCTTCAGCTGAAGCTATTGCTACAATAAAGACCCTACAACAAAAATACCCCATTTCTTTGGTGGTAATGGGCGATCAAACTACAGCCCGAAGCTGGAAACAGCAGCTGCAACAGCAATTATCAGAACAACTGAACATTGTTTTAATAGACGAGCGCCATACAAGTCTAGAAGCACGCGATCGCTACTGGCAAATGTATCCTCCCCGAGGACTAGTAAAACTGCTGCCAAAAGGAATGCGAACACCACCCCGCCCGATAGATGACATTGTTGCCATTCTTTTGATAGAAAGATACCTAAATCGCCTCACCCGGTCAACCAGCGAAGACTAAGCGCTTACAGTTGAGCCCGAATCGTAAAAGCATAGTCCCCTCCCGGCTCCAGCTGATAATCTTTTTGCTCTAAGAAACGACCAAGTGGTTCTTGGATCAAAGCGCGACCTTGGGAAGGTCTCACAGATAGTTCTCCGCGCCGAAAATGCCATTGAAATTGCCACTCAAAATCACCTGCTTTTACTTCACCTTCAAGTAAGCCCTGTTGCCAAGATTGACGGATAATCCTGACATAGGCGGTAGTCTGGGGTAAACGTTTAGCACTCACGATGCCTGATATCAAATTGAGAATAAAAGCCTAACAGTAATAACTTTACATGTACTTAAAATGCATAAGAATGCATCAATAGTAGTAATTGAAAATCGACCCTGCGGATGTCCTCGGTGTCAATCAGAATCCTGGTGGTATATTTATGAAAATTCCACCCAAAGATTCTACCTTTTTGATTGATGGCTCTCTTTTTTAGAGAATGCTTCCGCAAAGACGCTATTTTTAGTCACCAATGCTAGTAATAAATTTAACTAAAAAAAGTCTTGAGGAGAAGAAATTAGGAGCGAGCTTGTGGTTAGGGCTAAAGCGCTCTATTATTCCCAGAGTCCAAAGGTGCTGGTCGTACACGGCTAGCTGCCTAAAACCAAGCGATCGCATCGTTACTGTAGCAGCGATACCCTTACTTTTGCAAGGTGAGGAGTGATAGCAGGGATATTGCACTACCTTTCAATATCCAACCTTTCTGAAGAAAACTTATAGTTCAAAATATGTTAGGGAGAAAATCAAAATTTTAAAGGCGGATAGTTTAGCCGCCTTCAGCTGTAGGAGAGGGGTAAGACCAAAAATGGAGCGAAAGTCTCATCTTTGGCGCTCCCCGTTCGTTGAGTACACAAGCCCAAACCTGAGCGTGGCGGGTTTGGGTAGTTCATTTAGAAAAATATGGATTTGGGGTAAAGTTCCCAATCCACTATGAATTTATCAATTTATCGCGTTGCTTGTTCCCGCGCTGCGGCTGCTTGGTCAGGATGAATACCCAAGCGAGTCAAGTTTATTCTACCTTTATTGTCTATTTCCCGTACTTTCACAATTACTTCGTCACCGACTGCGACTTCGTCCTCAACTTTACCAACGCGGTAGTCAGCAAGTTGGGAGATGTGGATCATGCCTTCTTTGCCTGGCAAAAATTCCACAAACGCACCTATCGGTATAATTCTAGTCACACGACCCACGTAAACATCGCCTTCATTCAGCTTGCGTGTCATCCCTTGGATGATGTTTCTAGCTTTTTTGGCTTTGTTTTCGTCAACAGCGGAGATCGTAACCGTGCCATCGTCTTCAATGTCAATTTTAGCACCGGTTTCTTCGGTAATACCCTTAATAGTCTTGCCTCCCGGTCCAATGACCAGACCAATCATGTCTGGGTCAATCTTAATTGTCAACAAACGGGGAGCAAAGGGCGACATCTGACTGCGCGGTTTGTCGATTACCTGAAGCATTTTTTCTAGTATGTGCAACCGTGCTGCTTTCGCTTGGTTGATGGCTTGCTCGATAATCTTCAAAGACAAGCCGGGAATTTTCATGTCCATTTGCAGGGCCGTGATTCCCGTGTCTGTTCCGGCTACTTTAAAGTCCATATCGCCCAAAAAGTCCTCAATTCCTTGAATATCGGTCAGGACTCGGACTTCGTCGCCTTCTTTAATCAAACCCATTGCAGCACCGCTAACAGGTTTTGTAATCGGTACGCCAGCATCCATTAAAGCTAAAGTTGAGCCGCAAACCGAACCCATGGAAGTGGAACCGTTGGAAGACAGTACTTCTGAGACTACCCTAATAACGTAAGGAAATTGTTCTTTAGGTGGTAGTACGGGTAATATTGCTCTTTCTGCTAGCGCTCCGTGACCGATTTCTCGCCGTCCTGGAGCGCGCAGGGGTTTTGTTTCTCCTACCGAGAAGGGCGGGAAGTTGTAGTGGTGCATGTAGCGTTTTTGCTGATCTTGCTGCAAGTCATCAGCTAAAGTTTGTACGTCTCCTGGTGTTCCGAGAGTACAAGCTGATAGCACCTGCGTTAATCCGCGATTGAACAAACCACTACCGTGGACTCGTTTGGGTAAGATCCCAACTTGGCAGGAAACGGGACGTACTTCGTCTAATTTGCGACCGTCAACTCGAATGTTATCTTCGATAATTTGGCGGCGCATCAGCTTTTTAGTAATTTCTTTGAAAGTATTATCAATGACTTTGCTGTCCGTACTGGCAGCGACTCGGATCGGATCGGTTTCGGGTAATTCGGCGATCGCTGCTGCAACTGATTCTTTGACTGCATCTAAAGCAGCATCTCGCTCAGTTTTCTCCAGATCGAATTGGCAGAGGATTTTTTTAATTTCCTCACTGGCGCGATCGCGAATAAAGTTCTCTAAAGTCGAGTCTACTTCTGGCGGTGCTTCTACAACAATTTCCAGATTTAGTTCTGCCATTAAATCTCGCTGCGCTTGAATTAAGTCCTGCACAGCTTCGTAGCCAAATTCAATTGCCTCGATAATATCTCGTTCTGGCAGCTGATTGGCTCCTGCTTCCACCATGATTACCCCTTCCGGCGAACCTGCAACCACAAGATCCAGGTCTCCGGCTTCTATTTCTGCGTAGGTAGGGTTGATGATAAAATCGTCCCCTACCAAACCGACCCGCACCGCAGCCATCGGGCCGTTAAAAGGAATTTTTGCCAATAAAGTGGCAATAGAAGCACCTGTAACTGCCAGTACATCAGGTGGCACCAATTCATCCATCGAAAGGGTAAGTGCCACTATTTGCAATTCATCTCGTAACCAAGATGGAAACAAAGGACGTAATGGACGGTCTATCAAACGACTGGTGAGGATTGCTCTTTCTGGCGGTCGGCCTTCCCGCCGCAATAATCCCCCTGGGATTCTACCTGCTGCGTAAAGTCTTTCTTCATAATCTACAGTCAGGGGGAGGAAATCAACGCCTTCTCTGGCTGCTGAGCGCGTGGCTGTAACTAGAACTGCCGTGTCCCCAGATTGAATCAACACCGAGCCACCAGCTTGGGGTGCTAGTAGACCCACCTTCAGTCGAATATCCCGTCCATCAAAGGATATTGACTTCTCAAATTCTCCCATTCAGTTTGTTTTCCTTCTATGCACGCTATCTCTCTCTGTGGCAATCCTAACATTTATGAACAAATGCTAGCTGGGGTAACATACATACTATATGTAGTAAATTTCCTTTCTGTTTTGACAAAAAAGTGTCCTGACTTACTCAGGAAGTTGTCAAATTTAACCAAGAAAGGAATCTACATTTGGGGATAAGTTTTACTTCCCCAATTGCCAGAGTCAGTAATTTCTTGATTGCCTCCTGTTCCTATTGATGCATTTTACCTTATTTTCTTTTCATGCTCAGATTTTTGTTAAAATTTATTAAAATTTATTAAATAATCTTAATTAACTAGGGTATTCAATAATAATTTTTCAAATAATTTTTCAGAATTTGTAAATTAAGTAATTACCGGAAGAAGACCACAAGCAAAATCAAGCTTTATTTTGGTGAACATCTAAGCAGTTAACAAATGGCAATTTTACACGGTAGTTGGTTGTTACGAGGTCAAGGAAGTGGTTTATTCGTTTGGGGAGAGACTTGGCGTTCCCTAGAGACAAAAATAGATACGGCTACATTGACGCAGGTGCCGTTTCATCCTTACGGGATGACAGCGATAGAATTGGAGAAATGGCTGAGTTCGCGCGGTATCAAAATACCTGCTTCGCCCCAGCAGCCTGCAAAGACAACAGCAATGCAATCTTTTTTGGAGGGTAATGCTGGCAGCAGGCAAACAGAACAAAACAAGGAAAAAGCTGCTTTTGTAGCAACAGAGTGCTGTGTTGTTGTTCTACCTACATATTTTTCCAAAAGCAAAAAACAGGACGGAGAATTTATTTATCCGGTGCATTCGGCCACAACTGGCTTGACAAAGCCATTTCCACAATACCTACAACCTTGGCTAGTCGAGGGTTTTTGTCTGAGTCCAGCAGAGGCGATCGCCTTTTTGACTTCTCTACCCATTAGCATTGCCAATCAAGAAGATGATTTTGTCGGTGCGGATTTACGCTTTTGGTCGCACATAGCTCGTTGGAGCTTAGATTTAATCGCCCGCTCGAAATTTTTACCCACGCTCGAACGACGTCTCGATAATTCTATAGTTGCCAAATGGCAAGCACTTCTAGACAGCGCCCAAGATGGCACTCGTTTAGAAAAATTTTCTCAATTAATGCCACTTGCCTGCCGAACGTATCAAGGTGAAATCGAAAAATCATCCTCTCTATTCTCACCTATTCGCACAGACATCCCCATTGAACCCCAGGAACTACTGCTAGAATTTCTCAACAGTACCATAGATGCCCAAATTCGAAGCATGGTAGGGTCCCAAGTCCTGCTCGACACCAGAGTCATGGCATCTCTACCATCAACAATCAGACAGTGGCTGCATGCTTTAACAAACACATCATCCAAAGTCACCGGCGATCCAGCAGCTTTGGAACGCTTAGAAGCGGCTTTAAAAGCTTGGACAATGCCGCTACAATACCAAATCGGCGGCAAAAATCGATTTCGAACCTGTTTTGTTCTGCAACCGCCAAAACCGCAACAAACAGAATGGACCTTGGCATATTTTCTACAAGCACCAGACGATCCGGAATTTTTGGTAGATGCAGAAACAATATGGCAACATCCAGTTGAAAGCTTTGTTTATCAAAATCGAACAATAAAACAACCCCAAGAAACATTTTTGCGGGGTTTGGGGTTAGCTTCGCGATTGTATCCGCTCATTGCACCCAGTTTAGAAACACCGTATCCCCAATCTTGCCAGCTCAATCCCACACAAGCCTACGAGTTTATCAAATCGGTCAAATGGCGCTTTGAAGATAACGGCCTGGGTGTAGTTTTACCTAAAAGTTTGGCAAACCGAGAAGGATGGGCAAATCGCCTCGGTTTGAAGATTATCGCTCAAATGCCCCAAAAAACACAAGGACGCTTGGGTTTGCAAAGTTTGTTGAATTTTCAATGGCAATTGGCCATTGGCGGACAAACTCTTTCTCGGGAAGAGTTCGACAAACTTGTAGCCTTAAACAGTCCACTTGTGGAAATCAACGGTGAGTGGGTAGAGTTAAGACCCCAAGACATCAAAACAGCGCAAGCATTTTTTGCTGCTTGCAAAGACCAAATGACGCTTTCGCTAGAAGACGCCCTGCGCTTGAGTACTGGCGACACCCAGACCATTGAAAAATTACCGGTAGTCAGTTTCGAAGCATCGGGTGCGCTGCAAGAATTAGTCACAACTCTCACAAATAACAAAGCTATTGAACCTTTACCCACACCCGTTGGTTTCCAGGGACAGCTGCGACCCTATCAACAGCGCGGAATGGCTTGGTTAGCGTTTCTAGAAAGGTGGGGTTTGGGAGCTTGTCTTGCAGACGACATGGGATTGGGTAAAACCATACAGTGCATTGCGTTTTTACTGTACCTAAAACAAGAAAATGCCTTAGAAAATCCCACATTACTAATTTGTCCAACCTCTGTTTTGGGTAATTGGGAAAGAGAAGTCAAAAAATTTGCTCCTTCGTTGAAAGTTTTGCAATATCACGGCGACAAGCGTCCCAAAGGTAAAACTTTTGAAGAACTGGCCAAAAAACATGATTTAGTTATTACCAGTTACTCTCTTGTTCCTCGCGATTTAAAGTCTTTGCAAAGTGTTTCCTGGCAGATAATTGTTTTAGACGAAGCACAAAATATTAAAAACTCAGAAGCAAAACAGTCACAAGCAGTGCGACAGTTAAAGGCGGTATTTCGTATTGCCCTTACTGGCACGCCAGTTGAAAATAGATTGCAAGAGCTGTGGTCGATTTTAGATTTTCTCAATCCTGGCTATTTGGGAAACAAACAATTCTTCCAACGTCGCTTTGCTATTCCCATTGAAAAATATGGGGATACTGCTTCTTTAAACCAACTGCGCTCGTTAGTACAACCGTTTATTTTGCGACGTTTAAAAACCGATCGCGAAATTATTCAAGATTTACCAGAAAAGCAGGAATGGACTGTCTTTTGCGGTCTGAGTCCCGAACAAGCAAAGTTGTATCAACAGGTAGTTGAACAGTCCCTGGTTGAAATTGCAGACGCCACAGGAATCCAGCGTCGGGGTAAGATTTTGGCCTTGCTTGTCAAGTTAAAGCAAATTTGCAACCATCCCGCTCAGTACCTTAAAAAAGACACTCTTTCAGAACCCCGTCAATCAGGGAAATTAATGCGATTGCAGGAAATGCTAGAAGAGATCTTAGCAGAAGGCGATCGCGCTTTAATTTTCACTCAATTTGCGGAGTGGGGCAAGCTACTTCAACCTTATTTGCAACAACAACTAGGGCGAGAAATATTATTTTTGTATGGCGCTACCGGTAAAAAACAACGCGAAGAAATTATAGACCGCTTTCAACACGACCCCCAAGGTCCGCCCATAATGATACTATCACTCAAAGCTGGTGGTGTCGGACTCAATTTAACGCGGGCTAACCACGTTTTTCACTTCGACCGCTGGTGGAACCCAGCTGTAGAAAATCAAGCCACAGACCGAGTATTTCGTATTGGTCAAATCCGTAACGTACAAGTACACAAATTTGTTTGTACCGGTACCTTAGAAGAAAAAATTCATGACATGATTGAAAGCAAAAAACAACTAGCCGAACAAGTTGTAGGTGGAGGTGAAGAGTGGTTAACCGAATTGGATACAGACCAACTCCGCAACTTATTGTTACTAGATCGCAGTGCAATTCTTGAAGAAGATGAGGAGTAAAAGCAAATAGGTTTTGGCTTTTTTCTCTTCCTGTTTCTTGTTTTTATTTCTTCTTACTTTTGCCCTGAAAATCAGAGAAAATATGACTAATTACACCCTACAAGCTAGCCGAGAATGGTGGTCGCAACGTTGGTTGGAATTATTGGATTCCTACCGTTTTAAAAAGCGTTTAGAACGCGGTAGAAATTATGCTCGCCAAGGAAATGTATTGAGTATTGATTTTGAAGGAGCCAAAGTTTTAGCTAGGATACAGGGTAGTGAAGCGGAACCGTATAAAGTGTCTCTTTCTCTTGATACTTTCACGGAAGAACAATGGGGTTATATAGTTGAAACCATGTCTCAAAAAGCGATTTTCGCTGCTAAGTTATTGGCAGGAGAAATGCCGCAAAATATAGAAGAAGTTTTTACAGCTAACGGCCTTTCGCTATTTCCTTTTACCTTAGCTGACGTTCACAGTCAGTGTTCTTGTCCCGATCGCGCTAATCCCTGCAAACATATTGCCGCAGTTTACTATCAATTAGGCGATCGCTTTAGTGAAGATCCGTTTGTACTATTTCAACTGCGAGGACGTACCAAAGAACAAATAATCAGTGATTTGCGCCAATTACGCCGTGCAAATATTGAATTTTCAGAAGTAGAAACACCTGAATACAAACAGCCTACTTCCCAAAATCAGTATACTAATCTTGAGGATTTTTGGCAATACAAACAATCCCTGGAGCCTTCTTTAGTTGTGATTGCACCATCGACAGGCGAAACTGTTTTGGATGTGTTGGGAGCTATTCCTTTAGCAAAAGAACAGGAAAGTTTAGCCACCTTCACTGTCGCTGATGTGGTTATGAAATATTTGCACGCACTTTATAAAGACGCAAGCGAAAAGGCCGTATTGTCGGCGATGAAGGTAGGAGAAAGCTAAATCGCAAAAGCAACAAAAACACAAAGGTTTTTTTGCAGCTTCTAGCTTCTGCTATATGCTTTGAACCTTTGTTTTGCTTCCCAAAAAGCTTGTTGCATTACAGCTTGAATTTTCTTTGTATCTGGTTTTTTCCCACCCATTAACTCACCAAAGTAAACGCACGCTGCTTCACCTAAAGACCAAGTATAAGCCGCTGCCCAATATGCAGCAATCACACTACCAAAACCAGGTAGGAATTTTACCAATTCCCGTCCGATCGCCTTAGCTAAGAACCCTCCCGCGATCGCGCTGACCAAACCTCCTGCTTGCGATGGTGTGAGGGTTTGTCCGTATAAATTACCTAACAAACCTACCATCGATACTTGCAATGCCGTTAAAATGGGCATGGTAGCAAACGGTAAAGGCACGGAAGTAATTGTAGCAGCGGCGATCGCAAACGCCAACATGTAGCGCCGTCCCACATCTTTGTAAAGGTTACCAATTTTTTCACCTGCCTTTCGATCCAACAACTGGTGGATTGTCCTTGCTTCTGCTTCTGGAAGTAAATCTGCTAAGGCCTGCGTCAAGGCCTCTAAACCGTAAAATACCGGAGTGTAGCCATCTTCTTCCAAGGTAAAGTCAATCAAAACCGCGCGATCGCACAATTTTCCAAAAGCTTCCTCGATCGCGTCAAAAGCTCGAGTTACCTCTTTGCACTCAGGTGGATAAGCAGGATGATCGGTTATCTCAGGAGGATACACCTCATGCAAACAAGTGACTGCTAACAAACAAGGAATTTCTGGATACTGCTGACGTAACCGCTCGGCGATTTGTCGAAGTGTTTCGGTGGCAAAATCGTTGATTTTTACCGTTAGAATCAGTATTTTGGCACCACGGCTTTCTGCCTGCAGATCGCCAATCAATTCTTGTATAATTGTTTGAGTTTCTTGCTTGACATCTCCCAGACCCACTGTATCCTTAAAAATAAGCAACGGTACATCATTAGAAGGATAAGCGTAACGCTGGGTGTGTTGGGTATGAGGACGAAACCCTTGACCGACAATCTCAGCAGAAACCCCTGTCAATCCCCGTACAATAGAACTTTTGCCAGCTTGGGGTTTACCGAGCAACAGCGCTTCTGTGGTTGGTAGTTCTGCTCGAACAGTCTCCAAGATTTTAGCAATTTCAGCTTCACTAACGCTAAACCACTTTACAATTGTTCGTGCTAGTTGCTCGACACCAAAAGATCGCTGCAAGGGTGCTGTTGCTTTTTCCCAAACACCAGTCAGCGATTTGTGCAAAAACTTCTTGACCGATTTGGTCGCTGTATCATTGCTTGCTTCCCCTAACTGCTGAGAATCAGCTAACGACACCTCAGCGTCGCGTTGCTCACTCATTTTTCACTACAGATTACAGATACAATTTAGAATCCATTCTCTCTATGATGGCATAATTTCTTGAAGATGTTATAGTTGCTCTCACTTATAAATTACATCAGTATAGGTAGTTTACATGTGCTGATTATTGCCTGAGATAGTTAAAGCTTGAAAATTTTGTACTCGATTTTCACACAACTATCTTGATATCCAACTTTTAATATATTTCCAAATTTCCTCTAAAAATCCTTCGCGCTCAGCAATCAAGGTAAAAATTGAAACAGTATTTAGATTGTGGATGTGAAATTTTATTTATTTTTTTAGATCGGCAAGTATACTTTGGAACACCTTGTGATGATAAATCTAGTAATTAACAGAAATAGTCAGTTGTTAGTTGAATAGAAATTTGGTCTTGGCTATTACACTGTGGCACTAAGTTAATGAATTGTTAAAAATTTTTCTGTTTAACTTTGATATTGCAAAAGCAAAAAATTAAAAACATCTCCATACACTGAGAAAGCACAAGACTAAAGGAACATTGGGAAGACTTGAGTAAGAAAAAATTAAAAACATCTCCATACACTGAGAAAGCACGTCAAATCGCCTGCGATTACTCAATGTTTCCCTTGTTTGATACTATTGCCTCAAAAGAGGAAAATTTTAGAAGCATTTGCAAGCTGGAGAAATGCTACTGAACTTGGCGATCGCCTCCTAAGTATTTCAGAGTAATTTCCCTGCTGTTAGGAGGTATCGTGTTATGTAAAGACCAGTTTTCGAGTGGCAACGTCCCCTGCTGCCAACACCAGTCGTGTGATCGCCTTCAGGTATTCTTAGGCTTTGAGTGCTTCCCGCGATTTCTGGGATGCTGCCAACACCAGTCGTGCGATCGCCTTCAGGTATTCCTCAAATTTTACCCTCTGCCTTTTCCCTTTGCGCGGATGGGTAGGTGTACAAAAATCCTTTCTCCCAAAAATGCCCAAAACCCTCTTGGCACAAAAACTAGGAGCAAAATTTGTTTCTCACCCACCC
>FWPU01002046.1_pt1 | contig 57674 bp, 56 predicted proteins | sample 2228361 | NCBI WGS metagenome assembly FWPU01 (sample SAMEA103939777, study PRJEB20133) | metagenome | reverse complement strand
GGCCGGACCGCGTCCCGCGACCAGCGCCGCAGCGCCGCGCGCGAGCGCGAGGAGCCCGCCCGCGAGCAGCAGCGTGACGGGCGGCAGCAGCACGACGTTGAAGCGGAACATGTCGTGCCCCGCGTCGCGCGCTCCCCAGGGCGGCGGCTGGTGCGCCTCCTCCGTCCAGCCGACGTTCAGCCCGTAGGCGACGAAGACGACCGAGTAGACGGCGAGGAAGGCGAGCCAGAAGGAAACGACCCGCGGGCTCCGCCGCAGGAGCGCAACCGTGCCGAGCGCGGCGAGGAGCAACGGCAGCTTCCGGCGGAGTGGATCGCCGCCGAGCCAAAAGGCGAGGTTCGTCGCGAGCAGCTCGAGCGGCGCGAGCCGGCTCTTCCACCACGGGTCGTAGCGGATCGGCGCGTCGAGGATGCCGGGCAGGTAGGCGGCGGCGAGCGCGACCGCCACGACGGCGACGGCGACGTGCCCCGCCGCCGGACGCCGCGCCTCGCGCCGCCAGAGGAGCGCCGCGAGCGCGAGCAGCGGAAGCAGCGCCCAGTTCTCGACCCGCGTCGTGAGCGCGGCAAGCAGGCTCGCCGCGAAGGCGAGCGCCCCGAGCCAGCCCGGCGCACGCAGCACGCCGACGAAGGACGCGACCGTCAAGAGGAGGAACAGCAGCGACGCGACCTCGAGCGAGGCCGACGCCGAGTGCTTGACGTGCAGCGGCGCGACCGCGAGGAGCGCCGCCGCAAGAACGGCGAGCGCCCGCTCGGCGCCGAGCGCGCGCAGCGCGCCGTAGAGCGCCGGCGCACACAGGCTGCCGAGGACGATCGTCGTCGCGAACGCGACGTCGGTCGCCGCGCCGAAGAGCCGGAAGGCGAGCGCGTAGAGGTAGACGCCGCCCGGCGGCCCGGTCCACAGCCGGTACTCGCCGGTCGCGAGCAGGCGCCGCGCGTGGTCGACGTACTCGTACTCGTCGTTGAACGTGTAGTGGACGCGCCCGGGGACGAGCCAGCGAAGCGCGAGCGCGAGTGCGAACAGCGCGACGCCGGTCGCGAGCGCGAGCCGCGCGTCGCCGCCGCGTCGCGCGCGCTGCACGAGGCGCGCCCCGCCCACCGCGGCGCAGCCGAGCCCGAGGAGCAGAAAGGCGCTCAGCACCCACCACGTCGTGTGGGTGGTCCACGCGTTGCAGTGCGCCGCGAGGTCGCGCAGCAGGCTCGAGCTCACGCGACAATCAAGAATCAGACCGCCGCGGCGACCGGGGTCTCGAGCAGCTCCTCGAGCAGGCGCCGCGTGGCGTCGACGTCGGGCAGGCGGATCTCGCCGCGGCTCGGGCCCGCGCCGACGTGGATCGTGACCGCGCCCGCCGGCAGCGCGGCGAAGAGCTCCTCGTCGGTCCGGTCGTCGCCCATCGCGACGATCAGGCCCTTCTCGCCCGGGTCGGGAAGGAGCGGCGCGACGAGCGAGCCCTTGTCGAGGCCGAACGGGCGGAGCTCGATCACCCGGTCGTCGTTGATCACCTCGACCGGCACGTTGCTCAGGAGCTGGGTCAGATGGATGCGCAGCTCGTTCGCCTGGAAGGCGCCGAACACCGGCTCGGCCATGCGGTAGTGCCAGGCCATGCTCGCCGTCTTCTCCTCGACCAGCGAGCCGGGCGTGCGCGCCGCGACGGTCTCGAGGATGCGCCGCGCCTGGTCGCGCCACTCCTGCGGCGGCATCGGCCGGCGCGTCCACTCGCGCGAGCCGAGCGGGCGCGACCAGAAGCCGTGCTCCGCGTAGAGCGCGATCGGCAGCTCGCCGAACCAGCTCTCCATCGCCTCGCGCGAGCTGCCGCTCACCAGGTGGACCTCGGTGTTCGGCCGCGCGGCGAGCGCCTCGAGCAGCCCGAGCAGGAGCTCGTCGGGCATCGCGAGCTCGGGAACGGTCGCGTACGGGATGAGCGTGCCGTCGTAGTCGAGCACCAGGATCAACGGCTCCGCGCGGCGCATGCGCTCGACCAGCTCGCGCAGCCGCGGCTCGGGCGTCATCGCGAGCACGGCGACCTCGGGCGGGGTCGTGGTCTCGTCGAGCGCGGTCAGAAAGGAGCGCACCCAGGAGTGGACGTCGTAGGCGAGGACGCGGCGCCGGAGCGCGCGCATCCGCGCGCGCCGCTCCGGGCCCTGCATGGTGAGCGCGCGGCGCAGCGCGAGCGCCATGCGGTCGACGTCGTAGGGGTTGACCAGGATCGCTTCGGCGAGCTCCGACGCGGCCCCGGCGAGCTCGCTCAGGACGAGAACGCCTTCCTCGTCGGTGCGCGCGGCGACGAACTCCTTCGCGACCAGGTTCATCCCGTCGCGCAGCGGCGTCACCACCAGCACGTCCGCCGCGCGGTACAGCGCGACGACCTCCTCCTCGGAGAGGCTCCGGTAGATGTAGTGGATCGGCGCCCAGCGCGGCGTCCCGAAGGCCCCGTTGATCCGGCCGATCAGCGCGTCCACCTGGTTGCGGAACTCCTGGTAGGCGCCGACCTCGGTGCGCGACGGCACCGCGACCTGGACGAGGCGGACGCGCTCGGCGAGCGACGGCTGGTCCTGGAGCAGCTTCTCGAAGCTCAGGAGACGGCGCGGGATGCCCTTCGTGTAGTCGAGCCGGTCGACGCCGACGAGCAGCGCGCAATCGTTCGAGCCGCGCAGCCGCGCGACCTCCTCGGCGACCGACGGCTTCGCCGCGATCGCCGCGAACTTCTCGGCGTCGACGCCCATCGGGAACACGCCGAGCCGCACCTCGCGCTGGCGGTAGCGCACGCGGTCGACGTTCGCCGCGATCCCGAGCAGCAGGAGCAGCGACGACGCGAACGCGCGCATGTAGGACGCGGTGTGGAAGCCGATCAGGTCGGCCCCGAGCAGCCCCTCGAGGATGCGCTCGCGGTTCGGCAAGGTGCGGAAGATCTCCGACGCCGGGAACGGGATGTGGAGGAAGAACCCGATGCGCGCGTCGGGGATGCGCCGCCGCAGCATCTGCGGCACGAGCATGAGCTGGTAGTCGTGCACCCAGATGACGTCGCCCGGGCGGTAGTGCAGCGCGACCTCTTCCGCGAAGCGCTCGTTCACCCGCTCGTACGCGTCCCAGTCGGAGACGTGCAGCGGCACCTGGTCGAGCAGGTAGTGGAAGAGCGGCCAGAGGACGGCGTTCGAGAAGCCGGCGTAGAATTGCTTGACGTCGTCGGCGCCGAGCCAGACGGGAACGAAGCGGAGGTCGGCGAGCTGCGACTCGATCGCCTCGCGCTCGCCCTCGCTGATGTCGCTCACGTCGCCGGGCCAGCCGATCCACAGCCCGTCGCCGCGCTGGTGCGGACCGGCCAGGCCGGTCGCGAGTCCGCCCGGGCTGCGCTCGATGCGTAGCTGCTCATCCTCGAAGCGCAGGGTGAGCGGCAGCCGGTTCGATACGATCAACAAGCGAGCCATGACGCTTCGTTCCGACGGGAGCTCGACGCGCCGGGCGCGCGGGCATGGGACAGGCCATCTTAGCCCGCACCGCTCCGGACGGAAAGCCCGAGCGGGCTGCGTCCGAGCCCGGGCCACACGCGGAGCACGCCGAACGCGGCGCGGATCGCGATCCAGGCGGCGGTCGCGAGCCACACGCCGACGAGCGCACGCGGCGCCGCGGGGTCGATCGACGCGAGCGCGAGCGTGCCGGCGAGCGTGGCGACGAGCATCGCGTTGCGCAGGTAGCGGAAGTCGCCCGTCCCCCAGTGGATCCCGTCGGTGACGAAGGACAGCGCGTTCAGCGGCTGGGCGAACGCCGCGATGAGCCAGACGCTCGCGAACGCGGCGTGCGCCGCGGGCGGCGCGAGAAGCCAGGCGAGCGCCCGGCTCGAGAGCAGCATCCCGACCGTCAAGACGACGCCCGTCGCGACCCCCCACTGGCAGCCGACCGCCGCCGCGCGCCGCGCGAGCGCGACGCTCCCCGCGCCGAGGAAGAAGCCGACGAGGCTCTGCGCCGTCGCCGCGTAGGCGTCGAGCACGAGCGCGGTCAGCATCCAGACCTGGCGCACCGCCTGGTGCGCGGCGCCCGCGTCGGCCCCGGCGAGCGTCGCGACCCGGGTGCCCGCCGCGAGGAAGAAGAGGAGCAGCGCGGTGCGCAGCACGAGGTCGCGGCCGACGACGAAGAGCCGCAGCACTGCGCCGAGGCGGACGCGCGACGCTCCCGGCCCGAGGAGGCGGCGCACCGCGCCCGTCGCCCACGCCGCTCCGGCCACCTGGCTCGCCGAGGTCGCCCACGCGGCGCCTGCGACGCCGAGCGCCGGCACCGGTCCGGCGCCGAAGATCAGGAGCGCGTCGAGCACGACGTTCAGCAGGTTCAGCGACACCGCGATCCAGAACGGCGTCCGCATGTCCTGCGCGCCGCGCAGCGCCCCGAAGGCGACGAGCGTCACCAGGATCGCGGGCGCGCCGAGAAAGCGGATGCGCAGGTAGACGACCGCGTGCCTCTCCATCTCCTCGCCCGCGCCCAGGAGGCGCACGAGCGGCTCGGCGAGCGGCCAGGCGACGAGAGCGAGGCCGACGCCGAGCACGAGCGCGGTGAGGCCGGCGCTGGTCACCGCCTCGCGCGCCTCCTCGGCGCGGCCCGCGCCGAAGGCGCGCGCCATCGCCGTCTGGGTCCCGATGCCGAGGAAGTTGAACACCCAGAAGATGCTCGAGAGGAGGACGGTCGCGACGCCGAGCGCCGCGAGCGGCGCCGCGCCGAGCCGCGCGACGAACGCGGTGTCGGCGATCCCGGTGAGCGGCTCCGCGATCAGCGAGAGCAGGACCGGGAGCGACAGCTCGAGCATCGTCCGGTGCGGCCGCTCGACGAAGGCGTGGCGGGCGGCGCCGGCGTTCACGGGGCGAGCCGGCGTCCGTCGGCGACGGCGAAGAAGTGGAAGGCGTCGGGCGGTGCGACGACGCGCGGCGGCGGGTCGGCGACGTTGCCGAAGAGGCGCACGCTCACGTCGCGGTCCTCGAGGCGGGCGCGGAACAGCGTCTCGCCGCCGAGCGCCTCGCGCGACGCCGCGTCGACCCGCGCCGTCAAACCCGGCGGCGCGTCTTCGGCAGCGGCCGCGACGAAGTCCTCCGGCCGGATGCCGAGCAGCACCTCGCCCTCGTGGCCGCCGAGCGCGGCGCGCGCCTCCGCCGCGAGCTCGACACGCTGGGCGCCGAGCACGACCTGGCCGCCCGCGAGCATCGCCGGCAGGAGGTTCATGGGCGGCGTCCCGACGAAGCCCGCGACGAACGCGTTCGCCGGCCGCTCGTAGACCCGGAGCGGCGTGTCGCACTGCTGGATCCGGCCGCGGTCGAGGACCACAACCCGGTCGCCGAGCGTCATGGCCTCCGTCTGGTCGTGCGTCACGTAGAGCGTCGTCACGCCGAGCCGCCGCTGCACGTCGCGGATCGAGCGCCGGACGTCGCCGCGCAGACGCGCGTCGAGGTTCGAGAGCGGCTCGTCGAGCAGGAAGAGCGCCGGGCTGCGGACCAGCGCGCGGGCGAGCGCGACGCGCTGGCGCTGGCCGCCCGACAGCGCGGCGGGCCGCCGGTCGAGCAGCTCCGTGAGCTCGAGCGACGCCGCGACCTCCTCGACCTTCCGCGCCCGCTCGGCGCGCGCGACCCCGCGCATGCGGAGCGGGAACTCGATGTTGCCGCGGACCGTCAAGTGCGGGTAGAGCGCGTAGCTCTGGAACACCATCGCGACGTCGCGCTCGCGCGCCGGCAGGGTGTCGATGCGCCGCTCGCCGAGGTGGATCGTCCCCGCGTCGAGCTCCTCGAGCCCGGCGACGAGCCGCAGCAGCGTCGACTTGCCGCAGCCCGACGGGCCGAGCACGGTCACGAGCTCGCCGTCCTCGACGGTAAGCGAGAAGTCGTCGAGGATCTGCGTCCGGCCGAACGCCTTCGCGACGCCTTCGAGGACCGCGCGCGCCATCAGCGACCGCTCCCCGAGAGCAGGCCGCTGCGGAACGCGCGCTCGATCACCACGATCAGCGCGAGCGCCGGCAGCAGCATGACGACCGCGACGGCGCTCGACAGCCCGGGAAAGCCGAACGCGGCGAGGTAGTAGAGGAGCGGCGGCAGCGTGCGGTTCGTCACCTGGAGGAGCAAGGCATAGGTCAGCTCGTCCCAGGATGCGAGGAAGACAAGCAGCGCCGCGGTCGCGACCTGCGGCCGGACGAGCGGCAGCGTGACGCGGAGGAAGACGGTGAGCGGACGCGCGCCGTCGAGCCGCGCCGCCTCCTCGAGCTCGCGCGGCACGGCGCGGAAGCCGCTTCGCAGGACGAGAAACGCGATCGGCAGGCCCAGCAGCGTGTGCGCGAGCCAGAGCCCTGCGCCGATCGGGCTGTTGTACAGCCCCGCGCGGACGAACAGGACGGCGAGCGGCACGGCGACCGCGATCGTCGGGAAGAGGCGCGCGACGAGGACCGCCGCGTCGAGCCGCCGCCCGGTCCGCTCCTCGCGCACCGCGAGCCACGCGGCGGGCAGCGCGAGCACGAGCGTCAGCACCACCGTCCCCGCGCCGACCAGCACGCTCAGCGCGAGCCCGCTCGTCACCTCGACCGCGTCCGCGATGGCGCGGAAGTTCTCGAGCGTGAGCGTGCGCGGGAGGAAGGTCGGCGGCCAGGCGAAGCTCTCGCGATCGGGCGTGAGCGCTTGCTTGACGATGACGCCGAGCAGGGCGAGCGGCGCGGCGGCAACGAGGAGAGCGGCGGCGAACGCGAGCCGGCTCGCGCCGCCCTGCCGCCGGCGGCGCGCCGCGGGGGCAGGCGACCGCTCAGCCATCCACGGCCTCGCGGCGGCGGAGCAGCGGCACGCTCGCCGCGACGCAGAGCAGCGCCAGCACGGTCGACGCCGCCGCCGCGGCCGCGTCGTCGCCGTAGTCCGACCACTGGTGGTAGGCGTAGGTCGAGAGCACCGGCACGCCCTCGACCCCCGTCAGGACGAGCGGTGCGGCGAAGACGCGCAGCGCGTCGAGGCCGCGCAGCAGGAGCACCGCGAGAAGCGCCGGGGCGAGGAGCGGCAGCGTGACGAACCACAGCCGGCGGAACCAGCCCGCTCCGTCGAGCCGCGCCGCCTCGCCGATCTCGCGCGGGATCGCGCCCAGCGCGCCCAGCACGATGAGAAAGACGACCGGCGTCGTCCGCCACGCGTCGACCAGGATGACGCTCGCGTACGTCGCGGCCGCGCCGGGGAGCAGGAAGTCGACCGGTCCGGCACCCGCCGCGTGGAGCACGCCGTTCACGTAGCCGCGCGGCGCGAGCAGCGCCCGGACCACCGTCAAGAACACGATCTCTGGCAGGGCGAACGGGATCACGACCGCGGCGCGCAGCAGGCGCCGCGCCGGCATGCGCGCCGCGAGCAGCAGCGCGAGCCCGAGCCCCGCGACGAGCTCGAGCGCGACGCTCGCGAGCGGCACCACCAGGTTGCCGAGGGCCGCCCGCCAGAAGAGCTCGTCGCGCGCGAGCACGCGGAAGCTCGTGAAGCTCGGGAACTCGCCCGTCGTCCCGTCGGTGAACGCGAGCTTGACGGCGTAGAGCGACGGGTAGACGAGGAACGCCGCGAGGTAGAGCACCAGCGGCGCCGCGAGGAAGAGCCGGCGGGTCCGCACCTCAGGCACCCGCCTCGCGCGCCGCCGCGGCGAGCGCCTGCGCCGGGTCGACGCCGCGGAACACGACGGCGCGAAACGCCTCCTGCCAGAGGCGGCTCAGGTGCGGGTAGTCGACCCGCTCGGGCCGCGGGCGAAGGTCGTCGCGCATCGCGGCGAAGCCCGCGTAGAGCTCACCTCCCTCGCCCGGCGCCACGTCGCGCCGCGCCGAGAACCAGCCGACCTCCCGCCCGAGCCGCTCCTGCACCTCGCGCGAGAGCAGGTAGCGGGCGAGCTCGAGTGCGAGCTCGGGGCGCGGCGCGTTGCGCGGGATCGCGAGGTAGCCGCCGCCGAGGACCGTCGCGCGCCGCCCGCCCGGACCGGCCGGGATGGGCGCGGCGCGGATCGGGTCGGGAGCGAGATCTTGCGCCGCGAGGACGGAGATGGCGAACGGCCAGTTCAGGTGCAGGACGATCTCGCCGCGCGCCATCGCCTCGACGATCGTCGCCTCCTTGAAGCCGGCGCTCTGCGGGTTCACGTACGGCGCGAGCTCGGCGAAGAAGCGGAACGCGGCGCGCGCGCCCTCGTCGTCGAACGACGTGCCGTCGCCGCCCGCGGCCCAGACGAAGGGCAGGAGGTCGCAGGTGAGGCCCTCGTAGAGCGCGCCCTTGAAGCCGATCTTGCCCGGGTGGGCGCGCGCCACCTGGAGGAGCTCGTCCCAGGTCTTTGGCGGCGCGCCGAGCAGCGCGTGGTCGTAGAGCATCGCCTGCCAGGACACGCGGTGCGGCAGGAAGCGGAGACCGTCGATCGTCCCGGCGCGGACCGTCGCGGGCTCGAGCACGGCGAGCAGGTCGGAGAGCGCCGCCTCGTCGAGCACGCGCACGTCGTCCGCTGCGGGGGCGAGCGAGTAGACGTCGAGCTCGACCAGATCGAGGGTGCCGCGCCGCGCCGCGCTCTCCGCGGCGAGCGCGCGGCGGATGTCGGCGTGCTGCTGCGGCACGACCACGACCCGCGTGCCGTGCTTCTCCTCGAAGCCCGCGACGACCGCGCGGTACGGCGCGAGCTCGCCCGGCAGCACGCCGACCGCGAGGGTCAGCGCGTCGCCGCGCGGCTCGCAGGCGGCGGCGAGCACGGCGAGGACGAGGAGCGCGAGCTTCCGCGCCGCACAGGTCCGGTCGAGCGCGCGCATGCCGCGATCTTGGCAAGGCACGCGCCAGATGGCGAGAACTCGACCCGCTCAGCGCTCCTCCCAGCGCAGCAAGAGGAGCGAGTGCGCGACGAGGAGCACCGCCGGGGAGCGCACGAGACGCTCGCCCGCGTGCCCGGTGCTCAGCAGCTCGCGCCACCGTCCCGAGGCCGACGGCAGCGGCAGCCGGAAGCTGCGCGAGCGGGCTCCCCCGTTCAGCAGGAGGAGCAGCGTCTCGTCGTGCACCGGGCGTCCGAGCCGGTCCGTCTCGTCGCTCGCGGCCCCCGTGATCAGCATGCCGAGCGCGTGGCTCGTCCGGTCCTCCCAGGCGGCGTCGTTCATCTCGATGCCGTCCGGGTGCAGCCAGACGATGTCGCGCTCCTCCGACCCGGGGAGCGGCCGGCCGGTGAAGAAGCGCGTCCGGCGCAGCACCGGGTGGGCGTGGAAGATCGCGACCGCGCGACGCGTGAACTCGAGCAGCGCCCGGCGCTCGTCGTCGAGCTCCCAGTCGAGCCAGGTGAGCGGGTTGTCCTGGCAGTAGGCGTTGTTGTTGCCCTGCTGCGTGCGTCCGATCTCGTCGCCGTGCGACAGCATGGGGACGCCCTGCGAGAAGAGCAGCGTCGCGAGGAAGTTGCGCACCGTCCGCTCGCGCAGGCGCCGGACGGCCGGCACGTCGCTCGGTCCCTCGACGCCCCAGCTGTGGCTCAGGTCGTTGTCCGGGCCGTCGCGGTTGTCCTCGCCGTTCGCCTCGTTGTGCTTCCGCTCGTAGGAGACGAGGTCGCGCAGCGTGAAGCCGTCGTGGCAGGTGACGTAGTTGATGCTTGCCAGCGGGCTGCGATCGCGCGGCCCGAAGAGGTCGCTGCTCCCCGCGAGGCGCCAGGCGAGCTCGGGCACCATGCCGGGCTCACCGCGCCAGAAGCGGCGAACCGCGTCGCGGTAGCGGTCGTTCCACTCGGACCAGCCGTACGGGAAGTTGCCGGTCTGCCAGCCGGCGAAGCCGAGGTCCCACGGCTCGGCGATCAGCTTGACGCGGGAGAGCAGCGGGTCGTTGGCGATGATCTGGAAGAACGCCGCGCACCGGTCGAAGCCGCCGGCGCCGCGCCCGAGCGCGGTCGCGAGGTCGAAGCGGAAGCCGTCGACGTGCATCTCCTCGACCCAGTAGCGCAGGCTGTCGATGACCAGGCGCACGGTCTGCGGGTGCGCCATGTTGAGCGTGTTGCCGCACCCCGTGCAGTCGACGTACGTCGCGCGGTCGTCGCCGAGCCGGTAGTAGACGGCGTTGTCGATGCCGCGCAGCGAGAGCGTCGGACCGAGCTCCGAGCCCTCGCCGGTGTGGTTGTAGACCACGTCGAGCAGCACCTCGATGCCCGCCTGGTGAAAGCGCTTCACCATCGCCTTGAACTCGGTCACCTGCTCGCCGCGGCAGCCGCGGGCGAAGCGCTCGTCGGGCGCGAAGAAGCCGATCGTGTTGTAGCCCCAGTAGTTGGTGAGGCCGCGCTCGGCGAGCGCGCGGTCCATCGCGTGGTGCTGCACGGGCAGCAGCTCGACCGCGGTCACGCCGAGCGCGAGCAGGTGGTCGAGGATCGGATCCGAGGCGAGGCCCAGGTACGTGCCGCGGAGCGCCGGCTCGACGTGCGGATGGCGCATCGTCATGCCCTTCACGTGGCACTCGTAGATCACCGTCCGGTGGAGCGGCGTGCGCGGCGGGCGGTCGTCCTCCCAGGGGAAGTCGTCGGCGACCACGACGCACTTCGGCACGTGCGGCGCGCTGTCCGTCGTGCTCGGCTGCGACCCCGCGCCCGGCCCGAGCACCTCGTAGCCCAGCAGCGCGTCGTGCCAGCGCACGGCTCCGGCGATCGCGCGCGCGTACGGGTCGATCAGCAGCTTCGCCGGGTTGAAGCGGTGGCCCTCGGCCGGCGCGTACGTACCGTGCACGCGGTAGCCGTAGAGCTGTCCCGGCCCGACGCCCGCGACGCGGCCGTGCCAGACGTAGCCCGTCCGCTCGGGCAGACGGATGCGCTCGACCTCGCGCTCGCCGCTCTCGTCGAACAGGCAGAGGTCGACCGCCTCGGCGTGCTCGGAGTAGAGCGCGAAGCGCACACCGCTTCCGTCCCACACGGCGCCGAGCGGCGGCGGATCGTCCGGCAGCATGCAGCCAGAGGCCATGCCGCGGGCAGGAGAGCAAGCAGCGTGCGTCCCGCGTGCGACGCTCAATCCGCGACGAGCAGCCGGCTCGCGTGCGGCGCGAGCGAGCCGAGGTCGACGCGCCCACCCGCCGCAGCGACGCGCGCGCCGCTCCACGCGTCGCGCAGCTCGGCCGGCGGATCGGCCTCCGCGGGCAGCGCCCTTGCCAGGTCGAGCGCGGCCGCGCGCGGCTCGTCGCCGCCGTTCACCACCGCGAGGTAGAAGCCACCGGCACGGCGCGGCGCGAAGAGAAGCTGCGGGTAGTCGCGCTCGAGGAGGTCCAGGCAGCGCGCCGGGCCCGCGACCTCGCGGTGCAGCGCGAGCGCGCGCTCGGCGATCGCGAGGCGCTCGGGCGGCAGCGCGGCGAGGTCGTCGGAGAGCAGCACGCTCCCGCCGCCGAGCGCGACGACGTTCGCGAGGGTCGTGACCTCGTCGTCCGTCAAGCGGGTCCTCGCGCTGCGCACGAGCAGGCAGTCCGGGTCGTTGAGCCAGAGCGCCCGGTGCAGGAAGGCGCGGGTCATCGCGTTGCGCACGGCGTTGCGGGTCGCCGGCAGGCCGACCTCGCCGCCGAGGACGCGCGCCAGGGCGTCGCTCCACGCAGGCGCCACGTCGGGGCCGATCCGCATCGCGTCGACCACGCCGATCGCCGGCCCGAGCGGGCAGCCGCAGCCGAGCAGCACGACCTCCTCGCCGACCGCGCCGCGGATCGTCTCGAGCGCGCGGCGCAGCGCCTCGGCGCCGGTCGCGCGCGGCTCGTGGCGGAAGCCGGGGAGCGCCGCCGCGTAGAGGAAGTCGAGCTTGAGGAAGCGGAAGCCCTGCTCGGAGACGAGCGTCCGGCAGACGTCGGCGAGCCAGCCGAGGACCCCGGGGTGCGTCACGTCGAGCGCCTTCGCCGTCCGGACGAGCGACCAGCGCGGGTTGTACAGCGCAGGCACGGGGCGGGTGCGCGCGTCGCGGAGGAGCCAGTCCGGGTGCTCGCGCGCAAGCCGCGAGCCGTCGGCGGCGAGGAACGGAGCGAGCCACAGGCCGGGCGTGAGCCCGCGCTCCGCGATCTCCGCGGCGAGCGGCGCCGTGCCGCGCGGGAAGCCGCGCGCCGGCACGAGCCAGTCGCCGATCGCCGCCTGGTAGCCGTCGTCGATCTGGAACAGCTCGAGCCCGAGCCGCTCGCGGAGCGACGCCGCCTGGTCGAGGTTGCGCGAGATCACGCGCTCGTCGATGCGCGCGAAGTGCTCGTACCAGGAGCACCAGCCGACCACGTCGCGCGCGGGGACGCGCGCGCCCATCGCGCGGCCGAGGTCCGCCGCGTGCTCCTCGAGCAGCCGCGTCACGTCCTCGCCCCACGCGACGCGCAGCGGCTCGCCCGTGCGCGTCTCGCCCGCGGCGAGCGGCACGCCGTCGAACGGCAGCACGGCGACGAGCCCGGCCGGCGCGCCGGCGACGAGCCGCACGACGAAGCCGCCGAACTGCGAGGCGGCGCGCGTGCAGCCCACGACGCACGCCGCGCCGCTGCGCTGATCGACGAGCGCCGTGCAGAGCTCCGACCAGACCTCGCCCGGAGACGCGTCCTCCGGCGCGCTCGGGCTGCGCGTGATGCGGTCGAGGAAGCGGAACCGCGGCCGCGGCTCGCTCGCCCCCGCGCCGAACGACGCGCACGCGGACCAGCTCTGCCAGCCCTGGTGCAGCGCGCGCACGTGCCGCGCGTCGTCGCCGCAGAGCAGCCGCAGCGGCTCGATCGCGTCGAGCCGCACGCCGATCCGCCGCGCGGTGACGCTCGGCACGATTCGCAGCGTACGCTCGTCCGCGAAGAGCTCCACCCGCCAGGCGAGGTCGTCGTTCTCCCCCTCGACGAGGCCAGGGCCGCGGCCGCGCGGATCGATCCTGACGCGCGCGACGCTCGGCACCCCGTCGAGACGGTAGAGGATGCGCATGTCGTACGTTGCTAGCGCTGGAAAGGTTCCGTCCATCTTCTCCGTCACCGGGTGAACAGCGCGATCGCCGCCCCGACGGCGACGAGCGCTGCACCGACCATCCACGCGGGGCTGCGCTCGAGGCGCGGCCGGCTCGAGACGTCGCGCACCCACTCGGCGTGGCCGCCGACGCCGCCGGTCGAGGCGCGCGCCATGCGCAGCGCGAGCACGACGTGCATCAAGACGCCAGCTGCGAGCAGCACGAGCCCGAGCGGGTTGCCGCCGCGCAGCACGCAGTACACGAGCAGCGCGAAGCCCAGCAGCGGCATCATGCGCCGGGCCCTCCCGTGCCGGCGAGCTCGCGCGCGACCTCGGCGAGCGCGCCGTCGAGCGCGCCTATGATCTCGTCGATCTGCTCGGGGGTCACGACGAAGGGCGGGCAGAGGACGATCAGGTCGCCGCTCGCCCGGACGATCACCCCGCGCTCGAGGGTCTTCTGGCGGACCCGCAGCGGGACGCCGAGCTCGGCCGGGAAGGGCTCGCGCCGCTCGCGGTCGCGCACGATCTCGATCGCCGCCATGAGCCCGATCGAGCGGATCTCGCCGACGATCGGGTGCGCGGCAAGCGTCGCGAGCCGGCGCGCGAGGCGGGCGCCCTTCACCCGCACCGCGGGGATCAGGCGCTCGCGCTCGAGGATGTCGAGGCTCGCGAGCCCCGCGGCGCAGGCGACCGGGTGTCCCGAGTAGGTGAAGCCGTGGTGCAGCGTGAGCTCCGGCCCCGCCTCAACGAGCGTCCGCCAGACGCGCTCGTGCAGGATCACCCCGCCGAGCGGCGCGTAGCCGCTCGTCACCCCCTTCGCGAAGACCAGCATGTCGGGCACCGCGCGCCCGTGCTGCACCGCGAACCAGCGTCCCGTGCGGCCGAAGCCGGTGATCACCTCGTCGGCGACGAGCAGCAGCTCGTGCCGGTCGCAGATCTCGCGCAGCCGCTCGAGCCAGCCCGCGGGCGGCACGACGACGCCGCCGACCCCCTGCACGGGCTCGACGATCACCGCGCCGATCCGCTCCGCGCCGTCGCGCGCGACGATCCGCTCGAGCTCGTCGGCGCAGGCGAGCGCGCACTCGGGATGGGTCAGGCCGAGCTCGCAGCGGTAGCAGTACGGACGCGCCATGCGCCGCACCTCGGGGAGGAGCGGCTCGAAGTGCCGGTGGAACGGCTCGAGCCCCGTCAAGCTCGCCGCGCCGGTCGACGAGCCGTGGTAGGCGCGGCTCAGCGCGACGATGCCGATCTTCTCCGGCTGGCCGCGAAGCCGCCAGTAGAGGCGGACCAGCCGGATCACGCTCTCGTTCGACTCCGAGCCGCCCGAGGTGAAGAAGACGTGCTCGAGCCCCGGCGGCGCGACGCGCGCGATCCGCGCCGCGAGCGCGATCGCGGGCTCGGAGGAGAAGCCGAGGAGCGTCGGCGCGTACGCGAGCGTCGCCGCCTGGCGCGCCATGGCGCGCGCGATCTCCGCGCGGCCGTGGCCGACGTTCACGTTCCACAGCGACGCGAGCCCGTCGATGTAGCGCTTGCCGCTTGCGTCCCAGACGTGGACGCCGCGGCCGCGGACCAGGCGCAGCGTGCCGTCGCGCTCGGCGACGGCGGGCGAGCCGAAGCCGTGGACGAGGTGCGCGCGGTCCAGGCGATCGAGGCGGTCGAGGGCGCGGGCCATGGGCGTCCTCTTCCGTAACACAGGTCGGGCCGCGGTTCGTGCTAAAGGAGCGCACCCGGAGGGGCGAAGTGGCAGGTGTGCAGCAAGCAAGCCCTGTATCCACCCGTCGCGAAGCCGCGCCCGGCGCGGTCGGCGCACCGACGCCGCGCGCGGTCAACATGGCGATCCTGGTCGCCGCGCTCGGCTACTTCGTCGACATCTACGACCTGATCCTGTTCAGCATCGTCCGGGTCGCGAGCCTCCAGAGCCTCGGCGTCCCCGAGCCCGAGCTGCTGCCGACCGGCGTCCTGCTGCTCAACATGCAGATGGGCGGCATGCTGATCGGCGGCGTCCTCTGGGGCGTGCTCGGCGACAAGCGCGGCCGGCTCTCGGTGCTGTTCGGCTCGATCTGCCTCTACTCGCTCGCCAACCTGGCCAACGGACTGGTCACGACGATCCCCTGGTACGCGGTCCTCCGGCTGCTCGCGGGGATCGGGCTCGCCGGCGAGCTCGGCGCGGGCGTCACGCTGGTGAGCGAGCTCATGCACCGCGAGTCGCGCGGCTACGGGACGACGATCATCGCGACGGTCGGGATCTGCGGCGCGGTGGTCGCCGCGCTGATCGCCGACCTCTTCCACTGGCGCACGGCCTACTTGGTCGGCGGCGGGCTCGGCATCGCGCTCCTGCTGCTCCGCGTCGGGGTCTACGAGTCGGGGATGTTCGAGCGGCTCAAGGACGCGAGCGTCGCGCGCGGCAACTTCCTGAGCCTGTTCTCGAGCTGGGACCGGGCGCGCCGCTACCTGTGCGTGATCCTGATCGGCGTGCCGATCTGGTACGTGGTCGGCATCCTCGTCACCTTCTCGCCGGAGTTCGGGCGTGCGCTCGGCATGAGCGAGGTGCCGTCGGCGGGGCGCGCGGTGATGCTCGCCTACGTCGGGCTCGCGATCGGCGACCTGACGAGCGGCGCCGCGAGCCAGCTCCTGCGGAGCCGCAAGCGGATCGTGCTCACCTTCCTCGCCCTCACGACGGCGGCGATCGGCCTCTACTTCACGATCGCGCCGCTCTCGCTCGGCGTGTTCTACGCGATCTGCGGCGTGCTCGGCTTCGCGACCGGCTACTGGGCGGTGTTCGTGACGATGGCCTCGGAGCAGTTCGGCACCAACATCCGCGCGACCGTGACGACGAGCGCGCCGAACTTCGTGCGCGGCGCGGTCGTGCTCCTCACCTCGGCGTTCCAGGCGGCGACGCCGGCGCTCGGCGTGGTCGGCAGCGCGCTCGCGGTCGGCGGGATCGCGCTCGCGGTTGCGTTCGCGAGCCTCGCGGCGCTGGACGAGACCTTTGCGAAGGACCTCGACTTCGTCGAGGAGTGAGGCGGCGCGCTCGGCGAAGTCCGAGCGCCGCGCGGCTGCGCTGCGTGCAGCCCTGCCGCGAGCAGGTGAGGATCGTGGGAAAGCTGAGGATGATCGTCATCTCGTCGCGACGTGGAACGAGTTCGGCCCGCCGTAGCCCGTGACCCCCGGGTAGGCGGCGACCAGGCCCGCGAGCAGCAGGCGCCGGAGCGAGCGCATGAGGCGCTTCCTCGGCCGGGCGGCTCGACCTCTCTACGGGCGCGCCCGCAGCCCGCGGGCCGCCCAGCCCCGCCGGGCCGTGACCTCCGTCCCCGGCGGCGCTATGGGGGAGCGGCGCATGGAGCTCAACCCCTTCTCGCACGAGCTCCACGAGGACCCCTGCCCGACCTATCGCTGGCTCCGGGAGAACGCGCCCCTCTACCGCAACGAGCGGCTCGACTTCTGGGCGCTGTCGCGCTTTCGCGACGTGCTCGAAGCGTCCTGCGACTGGCAGACCTCCAGCTCCGCCGAGGGCACCACCGTCGAGCGCATCGACGGCGCGCTGTTCGGCGAGCGCCCGATGACGATCTTCACCGACCCGCCGCGGCACGACCGCCTGCGCAAGCTCGTGAGCCGGGCCTTCACGCCCCGCCGCGTCGCCGAGCTCGAGCCGTTCGCGCGACAGACGGTCGTGGGCCTCCTCGACCGCATCGTCGAGAGCGGCGAGGGCGACTTCGTCAAGGACCGACGTCCAGCGCAAGATCCCGATCGCGCTCGGCTTCGGCCAGGGCGTCCACTTCTGCCTCGGGGCGTCGCTCGCGCGGCTCGAGAGCCGGGTCACGCTCGAGGAGGTGACCCGCCGCTTCCCGCACCTCGAGGTCGACGAGGCGCGCTGCAGGCGCGTGCACACGAGCAACGTGCACGGCTACGAGAGCGTCCCGTTCTCCTGGTGAGTGGCGCCGGAAGCCGCCCGCGGGCGGCTCAGCGCGCGCCGAGCGCCGCGCAGGCGAACGCCAGCCAGCCGGCGATGAACGAGACGCCGCCGATCGGCGTCATCGCGCCGAGCCAGCGCTGGCCGCTCAGCACGAGCACGTAGAGGCTGCCGCTGAACACCACCACGCCGGCGAGGAGCAGCCAGGCCGCCGCCGCGGACGCTCCCGACAGCTCCCCCGCGCGCAGCGCGAAGAGCCCGACCAGGACGAGCGCCAGCGCGTGGTAGAAGTGGTAGCGCACGGCGGTCTCGAAGATCGCGAGCTGGTCGGGCGGCACGCGGCCCGCAAGGCCGTGCGCCCCGAAGGCGCCGATCGCGACGCCCAGAGCACCGAGCACCGCACCGAGAGCGATCACGTGGTTTGCGGTCATCGCAGGCTCATTCGTCCTTGAACGCCGGGTTGCGCTTCTCGACGAAGGCACGCACGCCCTCGCGCGCGTCTGCGGACTTCGAGAGCACGGTCTGGGCGAGCGCCTCGAGGTCGAGGAGCTCCGAGAGGGTCTGCTCCGCGCCGTGGTAGACGGTGAGCTTCGAGAGCGCGAGCGGGCCCGCCGGGTTGCGCGCGACGCGTGCGACGAACTCCTGCGTGCGCGCGGCGAACTCGTCGTCGGGAAAGACCCGGTTCACGAGGCCGAGCCGGGCCGCTTCCTCGGCGGAGAGCGCGTCCGCCGTCCAGAGCAGCTCGAGGGCGCGAGCCGTGCCGATCGCGCGCGGCAGGAAGTACGCGCCGCCGAAGTCGGGCTGCATGCCGACCCGGAGGAACGGCGCCGAGAAGGTTGCCGACGCGGTCGCGAGACGGATGTCGCAGGCGAGCGCGATCACGAACCCCGCGCCGATCGCCGCGCCGTTCACCGCGGCGATGATCGGCTTCGGCGTCTCCCGGAAGCGCTGGATCGCGCGCGTCATGCGCAGGAGCTCGCGCGAGCGCCGCACGGGCGACTGCTCGAGGCGCTCGCCCATCGTCTTGAGATCGCCGCCCGCGCAGAAGATCCCGCCCGCTCCCGTCACGACGAAGACGCGCACCCGCGGGTCGGCCGCGCCCTCGTCGAGGCGCTCCTCGAACGCGCGCCAGTCCTGCGGCATGACGGCGTTGCGCTTGTCCTCGCGGTCGAGGGTGAGCGTCGCGATTCCTGCGTCGCTCACCTCGTAGCGGATGCCGCCCGTCACGTGAGCAGCAGCCCGACGTCGGGCCCGGCACGAAGCGTGTGGCCGCCGTCGACCGACAGCACCTGCCCGGTGATCCAGGCGGAGCGGTCGCTCGCGAGGAAGAGGATCGCGTCGGCGACCTCCTCGACCTTGCCGAGGCGGCCGAGCGGCATCAGCGATTCGTAGTTGGCGCGCACCTTCGGGTGATCGGAGAGGATGCGCGACAGGTCGGTCGGCACGAGGCCCGGGCGCAGCGCGTTCACCCGGATCCGGTGCGGTCCGAGCTCGTCGGCGGCGCAGCGGGTCAGCATCTCGAGCCCGGCCTTCGAGACGCAGTAGGCGCTCATCAGGCGGTGGGTGAGCTTGCCGGCGATCGACGACACGTTGACGATCGAGCCGCCGTGCCCCGCCTGGATCATCGCCGCCGCCTCGTGCTTGATGCAGTACATCCCGCCGTCGAGGTTGGTGCGCAGCGTCATCGCCCAGTCCTCGGCTCTCTGCTCGACGACGCTCGCGATGAAGCCCGTTCCCGCGGCGTTCACCGCGACGTCGAGCCGGCCGTAGCGCGCGGTGACCGCGTTCACCACGCGCTGGACGTCGTCCTCGTTGCCGACGTCCCCCGGGACGGCGCACGCGCGGTCGAAGCCGAGCTCGTTCACCGCGTGCGCGAGGCGTCCCGCGTCGCGGCCCATCAACGCCACCGTCGCGCCGGCCCGGACGAGAGCGCGCGCCGCGCCGAGGCCGATCCCGCTGCCGCCGCCGGTGATCAAAGCGACCTTGCCCTTCATCTCGTCGGACATCGCGTCCTCCGCGCCGGCGCCGGGCACCCCTCACGCCGGGCGCCGGCCCTCCCCTACCTGCTAGATGAAATCCGCGAGTGGAGCGAGGCGTTCGACCCACTCGTCGGGGATGAGGGTCATCTCGCCGCCGAACTGCTTGCAGTAGAGCACGATCTTGGCCGTTTCCTCGAGGTTCATCGCCCGGGTCGCGGCGTCGCGCAGCGTCTTCCCGACGGTCATCAGGCCGTGGTTCTGGAGGAAGCAGCCGCGGCTCGTGCGCATCGCCTCCTCGACCGCGTCCGCGAGCTCCTTCGAGCCCGGCATGTACCAGGGGACGAGCGGCGTGTCGCGCAGAAAGATCGCGTCGGTGTTGATCGGCGGGAACGGCAGGCCGACGATGCCGATCGCGGTCGCGATCGGCGCGTGGGTGTGCAGCGCCCCCGTCATGTCGGGCCGCGCGCGGTAGCTCGAGAAGTGCATCTGCCACTCGACCGACGGGCTGCGCTCGCCCTCGACGACCGAGCCGTCGGGCTTGATGCGCACCAGGTCCTTCTCCTGCAGGTTGCCCTTGTAGAGCCGCGACGGCGTGATCCAGATGGTCTCGCCGTCGGGCGAGCGCGCCGAGACGTTGCCGCCCGTCGCGGTCAGGAGCCCGAGCGAGAACATCTCGTTCGTGATCTGGACGACGATCTCCTTGGCTTCTTGGTCGCTCTTCATGTGCAGGGGATCCTTTCGGGTAGTCGGGGGAGACTTTCCGCCCCGCTCGCCCGGCGTCAACCCCCGCCCGCGGACGTGCGCGCAGCGAGCGCTTCCGCCGACGCCTCGATGGCGTTCGACGCGATCTCCCGCGGGGTCGCCTCGAGGCGCGGCTCGCAGGTCTCGAGCACGACGCGCGCGCGCACACGCCCGCCGCGCGGCGCCGCCCCTGCCACGGGCTCGACGGCGGCGACGCGCACGAGGTCCGCGCCGTCGGCCTCGTCGCCGGTGAGCGTGAAGCAGCCGTCGGGGTCGGGCGCCGCCCCGCCCGGACGCTCGAGGGCGAGGCGCGCGAGCTCGCCCGCGCCGCCGTCACGCACCAGGCGGGCGCCCGACGAGATGCGCAGCGGACGGAGCGTGATCGTGTGCAGCGTCGCCTCGAGGCCGCGCAGCTCGTCGTAGCGGTCGAAGTCGGTGCGCGCGATGATCCGGGCGTTGCCCTTCGAGAGGTTCTCGCCGACCCGCGAGGTGGTCTCCTCCCAGAAGCGCGGCCGCCCCGTGTCGAGGTGCAAGAAGCCGCTCTTGCGGTAGTAGCCGGCGCCGCAGCAGTCGAGCTCCCGGACGCGGAGCCAGAGCTCGCGGTGGTCGACGCCCTCGAAGCGGAGGTCCGCCGCGAGGCCCTCGGTGTGCAGCGACGCGCGGGACGCCTGACCGCCGCGCGCGATGACCGCGGCGTTGTAGCCCTCGCTCCGGTAGCCGGAGATGAGGAGCAGGCGGCGCGGCCGCTCGCGGTCCTCGAGGTAGTCGATCAGCTCGAGGAGGCGCAGCGAGACCCGCGTCCGCTCGCCGTCGCCGCGCGAGCGGAACAGCGCTTCGATCTTCTCGAGCGCGTCGTTCGAGTAGGCGCCGCTCGCGTCGCGGTAGCGGACGCTCACCTTCTCGTGGGTGTGGGCGTTCTCGATCTCGAGGAAGCCGTCGCCCGAGAGGAAGAAGCGCGTGGCCGCGGCGCTGCGCGGTGGGCTGCCCGCCCTCCCCTTTTGCGCCGGGCTCGCGCCGCACGGCGCGCCCCAGGCGAGGAGGACGAAGAGGGACAGGGAGAGCCGCGGCAGGCGGCGGGCACGGATCTTCACCACGGGCCCCTTGGTACTGAGCGCCGCGAAGCGAGTCGAGGGTGCGCTTGCTTGGCGTCGCCATGGTAGAATCGCCGCGTGCGCTGCGACCTCTGCGAACGGGAGATGATCGCCCGGAGGGCGTTCCTCGGCGACCGCTCGGATCGTCGCGTGTGGCTGTGCGACGGCTGCTACGAGCGCTTCGCGGAGCACGAGCTCGAGCCGGAGGAGCTGCTGGCGCTCGCGCGGCGCGCCGCGGCGCGCGTCGGAAAGTGCGACTCGTGCACCGCCGTGCCGCCCGCGGCGCAGGTACGCGTGCCGGGAGGGGACGGCTACGACCTGACCCTCCACCTCTGCGCGAGCTGCGCGCGCGAGGCGAGCCGGACGTCTGCCGGCCGCATCCTGCACGCCCAGGCGGCGCTCGAGGGCGACGTGACGATCGACCCGCGCTACGAGAAGGCGCTCGAGGTGGCGCGCCGGCGCGCCTTCATCCGCCGCGTCAAGTAGCTACTCGCGGATCACCGCGACCTCGTTTCCCACCGGCTCGAAGCCGCCCGACGGACGCTCCTCCATCGGCTGGCAGTCGTCGACCACGACGTCCTGCACTCGGTTGTACGACGACCCGTCGAAGCGGAAGCAGACCCGCGGGCCGCGCACCGAGCCGCCGGTCACGACGTTGCCCTGCGGTGCGAGCCAGCCCCGCTTCTCGTCCTCGTACGCCTGGAAGAGGAAGGCCGCACCGCGGACGGCGTTGCCGATGAAGCGGTTCGCGTCCGACGCGCCGCGGAGCTGGATCGACCGGTCCTCGACGTCGTTGGCGAAGAACAGGTTGTTGGACGAGTGCTTGACGTACATCCCCGCCGAACCCGCGCCGGACAGATGGTTGTAGGCGACGGCCGCGTCCTGCACGTCGAGCAGGTAGAGGTTCTCCTTTCCGCTGTCGGCGATCGCGTTGCCGAAGATCACGTTCGCGTTCGCGTTGCTGCCGACGTGGATGCCCTCGTCGCCGCTGTCGAGCACGACGTTGAACGCGAGCAGGTTGCCCGACGTCCCGAGCGCGAGCTCTATCCCGTAGCGCTCGTTCGCCACCAGCTCGTTGCCGACCAGTGCGTTCTCGCTCCCGCCCCGCACCCGGATCCCGGTGCGGAAGCCGGACACGAAGCAGTCGCGGACGAGGGAGCGGCGCGCCTCGACGACGATGCCCTCGTTCTTGCCCTTGCCGAGGATCGCGTGGCCCGCGCAATCGAGGACCGATCCGTCCTTGACGCGGAGCCCCGCGGCGCAGCCGGTGAGGTCCACCTCGAGCCGCGCCTCACCGCGCACCGCGTCGCCGCACGCGCACGCGACCTCGCCGCCGCACTCCTTCGCCGCCGCCCGAGCCGACGCCACGAGCGCCGCGGCAAGGACCGCGCACGCGATCCAGCCACTCCGCCCCCAACGCATCGCAAACACCCCTTCCTCGCCACCCCCCTTCCCGGCTTCGACCGTCCGGGTGACGGACTTGAGGGTGCCCGCGACGGCCTTGACCGCGCACGTCCCGGACGGCGATAGGACCCGGATGGACCTCACGTACAGCAAGGAAGACGAGGAGTTCCGGCGCGAGCTCAGAGCGTGGCTGCGCAAGCATCTGCCCAAGCGCGGCAGCGACGCGGACGGGCAGGACCTCAGCTACACCGACCCGCGCCGCATCGCCGCTGCGAAGGCGTGGCAGCGGACGCTGTACAAGGCCGGCTACGTCGCGATCGGCTGGCCGAAGGAGTACGGAGGCCAGGGCGCGAGCATCGTCCGGCAGACGATCCTCAACGAGGAGCTCATCCTCCACCGTGCGCCCACGCTGATCGGCATGATGGGGATTCAGATGGTCGGCCCGACGCTGATCCAGCACGGCACGGAGGAGCAGCGGCGAGAGCACCTGCCGAAGATCCTCACCGCCGACGAGATTTGGTGCCAGGGCTACTCGGAGCCCGGCGCGGGCTCCGACCTCGCCTCGCTCCGGACGCGCGCCGAGATCGACGGCGACTACTTCGTCGTGAACGGCCAGAAGGTCTGGACCAGCAACGCGAACATCGCCGACTGGATGTTCTGCCTCGTGCGGACCGACCCGAACGCGCCGAAGCACAAGGGCATCTCGTACATCTTGATTGACATGAAGACGCCCGGCATCACGGTGCGGCCGCTCATCCAGATGACCGGCGAGCCGGGCTTCAACGAGGTCTTCCTCAACGACGTCCGCGTGCCGCGCACGAACCTCGTCGGCAAGCTCAACGAGGGCTGGATCGTCGCCAACTCGACGCTGCGCTTCGAGCGCAACATGCTTGCGAGCACGACGCGCACGCAGCAGCTCATGAACGACCTCGTCGCGCTCGCCCAGAAGCGCACGCGCAACGGCGTCAAGGCGTCGCGCGATCCCGCGGTTCGTCAGCGCCTCGCGGATCTTCAGATCCGCGTCGAAGCGATGAAGTACCACTCGCTCAAGCAGCTCTCGGACGAGATCCACGGCCGACCGCCCGGCATCGGCGCGTCGATCAACAAGCTCGTCACGACGGAGCTCAACCACGACATCTGCGCCGCGGCGCTCGACATCCTCGGCAGCTACGGGCCGCTCACCAAGGGCTCGCCGCACGTCGAGGCGCGCGGCTCGTGGCCCAAGGACCACATGTTCACGCTCGGCATGATCATCGGCGGCGGCACCTCGCAGATTCAGAAGAACATCATCTCCGAGCGCGGGCTCGGCCTGCCGAAGGGTGCGTGAGCATGGACTTTGGATTGACGCCTGACCAGCAGCTCCTCTCCGAGACGGCGCGCGAGTTCCTCGCGAGCGAATGCGACACGGCCACGGTGCGCCGCATCGCCGAGGACCCGCACGCCTTCTCGCCCGAGCTGTACGCGAAGATGGTCGCCCAGGGCTGGCCCGCCCTGCTCGTGCCCGCGGCCTACGGCGGGCTCGGGCTCACGATGCTCGATGCCGCGGTTCTCCTCACCGAGCTGGGCCGCGCCCTCACGCCGGGTCCGATCCTCTCCTCCGCGATCCTCGCGACGAGCCTCCTCTCCGCCGCGGGCTCCGCTGCGCAGCGCAAGCAGTGGCTGCCGCGGCTCGCGTTGGGCGAGGTCATCGCGACCGTCGCGTGGCTCGAGGAAGCCGATCGGCTCGATCCGCCGGGCGTCGCGCTCCGGCCGCGCCGCGTGCGCAGCGGGCTCAGGCTCGCGGGCTCGAAGCTCTTCGTCCTCGACGCGGCGATCGCGCACCTCTACATCGTCGCGGTCCGCACCGGACCGGGCAGCGGCGAGTCCGGGATCTCGCTCCTCTTCGTTCCACGCGACACCCCGGGGATCACCGTCACGCCGCTGCCCACGATCGACATCACGCGGCGCGTGTACGAGGTGACGTTCGACGACGTTCTCGTGCCGCCGGAGCAGATGCTCGGCACCGAGGGCAAGGCGTGGAAGCACCTCGTCCGGCTGCTCGACACGGCGTGCGTCGCGATCGCGGCGGAGAGCCAGGGAGGCGCCGAGCGCGCGCTCCAGATGGCGGTCGACTACGCGAAGGTCCGCGAGCAGTTCGGCCGCCCGATCGGCAGCTTCCAGGCCGTCAAGCATATGGCGGCCGAGTGCTTCAGCGAAATCGAGCCGTCGCGCTCGCTCCTCTGGTACGCGGCCTGGGCGCAGCAGGGCAACCCGCGCGACGCGTCGCGCGCCGCGGCGATGGCCAAGGCGCGCCTCGGCGACGTGTACTCGCGCACCACGAACGTCGCGGTGCAGATCCACGGCGGGATCGGCTTCACCTGGGAGCACGACATCCAGCTCTGGTTCAAGCGGGCGCGCTGCAACGAGGTGGCGTTCGGCAACCCGACGTTCCACCGCGAGCGCGTCGCCGCGCTGTCCGGCTGGTGAAGCGATGCGTCTCACGCACGCGGCGTACGTGCCCGCCGGGGCGGGTCCGCATCCGACGATCTTCGCCTTTCACGGCTTCGGCTCGAACGCGCTCGACCTGCTCGGCCTCGCGCCGCACCTGCTCGGCGGCCGCGCGCTGGTGATCGCCCCGCAGGGGCCGGACGCCGTGGCGCTCGACGGACCAGGCGGCGGGCGGGTCGTCGGCTACGGCTGGTTCCCGCTGACGCTGGTCAACCGGCCGACGCCGCTCTCGGTCGCGCAGGCCGTGGTCACGGCGCGCGAGTTCGTCGATGAAGTGATCGACCGCTACCCGATCGACCGGACGCGGACGGCCGTGCTCGGCTTCAGCCAGGGTGCGGTGCTCGCCTACGCGCTCGCGCTGTCCGCCCCCGACCGCTACTGCGCGCTCGTCGCGCTCAGCAGCTGGCTGCCCGACGACCTCGCGCGGAACCTACCGCAGGTCGACCGCTCGGGGCTCGCCGCCTGGGTGCAGCACGGCACGCGCGACGAGATCGTCACGGTCGCCCGCGGCCGGACCTCGGCGGAGAAGCTGCGCGAGCTCGGCGTCCAGACGATGTACCGCGAGTACGAGATGGCGCACGAGATCAGCGCGCAGAGCCTCGCCGAGCTCGACGCCTGGCTCGCGACCCGGCTCGGCTGACCCGCGCACCGCGACCAGCCGAAGCACGCCGCGTCGGCGCATGCCCGGCGCGGAAGCCGAAAAACGAAAAAGGCGGCCGGACATCGTCCGGCCGCCTCCTCCGCTCGAGCTTCGTCGCTCAGTACGCCTTGGTGCTGTCCTTCGTCGACTGGCGGTAGAACATGCTGCAGAACCACCAGCCGATGGCCGTCATGATCACGACCCAGACCCAGCCCGGGATGCCCGCGAGGAGCGCGAACTGCGTCGTGTGGCTGTCAATCATCATCCAGACGAGCGGCACCGAGAGGTAGGTGTTGTGCTTCGAGCGCGTGCCCGCGAGCGCGACCAGGTTCGCGTCGGGCGGCGTGCCGGCCTTCACCGCGGCGATGATCTTCTGCTGCGAGGGCCAGATCCGGAACCAGACGTTGAACGCCATGATCGTGCCGAACATGGCGCCGGTGTGGATCACCATCCCACGGTAGCCGAAGCCGCCGACGTAGATGTCGAGCAGCACCATGATCGCGACCAGGATCAGGCCGACGACGAAGAGCGTCGTCATGTTCTTCGCGAACTCTTGCTTGACCAGCACGTCGTAGACGAGGAACGCGAGAAGGTTCACGAGGATCATCAGGATCGCGAGCGGCGTCGAGATCTCCATGCCCGCGTCGAAGAGGTTGCCGCCCCGCCAGCCGTGCCAGAAGACGAGCGCGAGCAGCAGGATGCCGCTCGCCCAGGTCCACGCGGCGCCCCAGCGGAACCAGAAGAGCGCGCGCGGCAACAGCTCGGGATTCACCTTCTTCTTCGTGTCTCCGTCGATCGCCCCCTGGAACGGCCCGTTCACGAAGTTGAAGAAGTACAGGTGCCCGATCCACATGATGCCGGCCACGACGTGGATCCAGCGGAAAATCGCTTCGAGTACCTGCATCGCCACCTCCTGTTTGCCCGAAGATCGCCCGTCCCGCCGGGCGGAGCGCGGCGCCCGACTGCCTGCCCGCTTCGCTCGGTCGCGCGCGCGGCGCGCACCACGGGTCAGGCGCCAGAAGTCGGCGTACCAGCGAGCCTAAAATACGTCAACAATCCGGGCTCGATAAAGGTCACGAGCGCGGCGGCTGCGACGTCGTGCTCGAGCCGCGCGGCCGCATCCGGCTCTCGCGGACCGTGACCGGACGCCCCGGGTGCTTGAGGATGACGCGCGCCTCCTGCGGCGTGATCGCGCGGCCGAAGAGGCAGAACTCGCCGCGCTCGTCGCGCTGGTGGTTCGCCCACTCCGCGAGCTCGTCGGGCGACGGCTCGTGACCCAGGGCGACGGTGCACTCGCGGACCACGAAGCCGAGCATCATCTTGCCCGGACTGAGCGCCTCGCGTGGCGCGCTCGGCTCCTCCTGCTGCGCGCCGCCGTCTGCGACGCCGCGCGCACGTGGGTCGTCGGCCCCGCGCAGCGCGGGCCACGGGCCACGCAGGATCTGGGCTCGGTCCGACATCGAGGGATGGAGTGTGGAGGACGCACCTGCGCATTTCAAGGCCGCATCGCGTGGCGCCGCGGAAAAGGAGAGATCGAGCAGCGCGGTCGCCGCTCGTTTGGGATCCGCGCCGGTCGGGATATGCTCGCGCGAGCGAGGCCGACCATTCCCTCGCGAGGAAGGGCGCCCATGAGCCGGATCGTCTCGATCGCCTGCACAGCGGCGGCACTGCTCGCCGCGAGCATCGCCCCGGCGCGCGCCGCAACACTCGCCGAGAACGTCGACCAGGCGGTGACGATCCTCGAGCGCTTTCGCGACATGCCCGAGAAGGGCATTCCCGAGGCCGTGCTGCGCGACGCGAAGGGACTCGCGATCCTCACGGTGCTCAAGGCGGGCTTCGTGTTCAGCGGCCAGGGCGGCGAGGGTCTCGTCGTCGCGCGGCTCGGCAAGAGCTCGTGGAGCGGACCGTCGGCGATCGGCACGGGCGGCGCCGGGTTCGGCTTCCAGATCGGCGCCGCGGTGACCGAGTTCGTGATCGTGCTCAACACCGACGACGCGGTGCGGGCGTTCTCGCGCGGCGGCAACGTCTCGATCGGCGCCGACCTGACGGCCGCCGCCGGTCCGGTCGGGCGCAACCTCGGCGCGGACGTCCTGCCGGTCGCCGCGGTGTACACCTACAGCAGGAGCCAGGGCCTGTTCGCCGGCGTCTCGCTCGAGGGCGCGGTGATCGTGACGCGCGACGACGCGAACACCGAGTACTACGGGCGTCCGGTCACGCCGGAGGAGATCCTGACCGGCAAGGTGCGCCCGCCCAAGTCCGCGGAGAAGCTCGAGCGCGTGCTGCGCTCGTTCTGACCCTTTCGCCGCGCCGGGCCGCCACCTACGATGGCCCGGCATGCACTGGCACGTCGACCGCGACGCCGCCCGCGACACCGGCACCGACGCAGCACGCCTCGAAGACGTCGCCGAGGTATTCCGCTCGCTGCTCGAGAACGGGACGCACCCCGGAGCGCAGCTCACGGTTCGCCGCGCGGGGCGGATCCTCGTCCGGGCGGCGGGCGGCACGGCGCGGCCCGGCGAGCCCGGGCCGGAGGTGACGCCGCGGACGCTCTTCCTCATGTTCTCGGCGACCAAGCCGCTCACCGCGCTCGCCGTGCACCTGCTCGCCGAGCGCGGCCAGATCGAGCTCGAGGCGCCGGTCGCGCGCTACTGGCCCGAGTTCGCGCGCAACGGCAAGGAGCGGGTCACGGTGCTGCACGTCCTGAGCCACCAGGCCGGCGTGCCGCTCGGGCCGAAGTGGCTCACCTGGGACCGCTGGTGCGACCTCGACACGGTGGCGCGCGCGATGGAGGAGCGCCCCGTGCGCTGGGAGCCGGGCGAGGACGTGGGCTACCACCCGCTCAACTTCGGCTGGATCCTCGGCGAGCTCGTGCGGCGGGTCACGGGGCGCACGCTCGGCCGGTTCATCGCCGACGAGATCACGGGGCCGCTCGGCCTGAGCGACACCTACCTCGGCCTCCCGCCCGAGCGGGAGGGCGACGTCGCGCACCACGTCGACCTCTCGGGCGAGTACGAGTTCGTCGCGCACTTCAACCGCCCCGAGGTGCACGCCGTCGAGTGCGGTGCGGCGACCGGCATCTCGACTTGCGACGACCTCACGCGCTTCTACAGCATGCTGCTGCGGGGCGGGGAGCTCGACGGCGTGCGCATCGTCCGCCCGGAGACCGTCGCTCGCGCAACGCGAGTGGTGGTCGACCTGAAGCGCGACCGGACGCTACAGGTCCCCGTGCGCTGGGCGCTCGGCTTCCACCTGGGCGGCCCGGCCTCCCCGTTCGGGCGCCGCTCGGGGCCGCGGACCTTCGGCCACTCCGGGCACGGCAGCACGCTCGGCTGGGCCGACCCGGAGCTCGACCTCGCGCTCGCCTTCTTCACCAACGGCGTGCAGAGCTCGATCGTCAATTACATGCGGATGACCCGCATCTCGGACGCGGTGCTCGCTGCGTGCGGCCGCCCGGCGCCGGCCTGAGCCGCCGCTACCGCGGCTCCGACAGCGCCCCAGCCGCGGCCGCGGCCATGGAGCGAAGCGGTGCGGTGATCTCGTAGCCGATCTCGTCCCAGAAGTCGCAGTTGGGAACCGGGTTCACCGCCGTCGAGATCGGCGTGTCGAGGATCAGGTACTCGAGCCCGTCGCGGGTGAAGCGCGGCCACGTCGGACGGACGCCCCCGTTCGGGTTCAAGCTCGCGGCGAACTCCGCCCAGTAGCCGATGATCGCCTGCGAGAGCGCGTCCTGCGCCGGAGTGAAGGTGAAGCCGAACGGCCGGTCGACGTGGAAGAGGAGCGGCAGCTCGTCCGCGTGGCACGCCTCGTTCGCGCACTGCGGAATGTCGGGCCAGAGGTTGATGCTGGTCTCGTCGTAGCGATAGACCCAGACGTCGGAGCGTGCCTGCCGCGCCACGTAGCGGCTCGCGCAGCCGAACAGGTAGTCGGTCGCGATGTTCGACAGGATGGCGGAGTTGTCGGTCGGGTTGCTGCCGTAGACCGCGATGATCTGCGGGGTGTTCTCCGCGCCGAACAGCAGGTCGAGGACCAGCCGATACTGCATCTCGCTGATCCTCCCGCCGAAAAGATTCGCCACCTCGACGACGAAGATGATCCCGTCGGCCGCGTTGGTCCCGAGCAGCGTCGGCAGAGCGAGTCCGCTCTGCCCCGCGATCGCCGTCGGGTCGCCGACCACGAACGTGCCGTCGAGCACAGGAGCGAAGACGAGGAAGCCCGCGAGCCGCGAGCCGAGCAGGCTCTGGAGCTGCAGCTCGAGGTTCGCCTGCTCGGTCACGATCGTCTCGACCGGCACCTCCTGCAGACATTCGAGCCCTTGACCCGCGCAGCCGACCTTCTGCTCGAAGAGCTCGGCGATCGGCATCGCCTGGGCCATCGTCTTGTACGGCACGCCGAGCGGGTTGCTCTGCATGAGCGCAGAGTGGAACAGCCCTGCGCTCGACGGGATCGACAGCTCGTGCAGCCCGACCGACATCGCGCCCGCGCTCTCGCCGAAGAGCAGCACGCGGCCCGGGTCGCCGCCGAACCGTTCGATGTTGTCGCGCACCCACTGGAGCGCGAGCTGCTGGTCCTTGAGCCCCTGGTTGCCCGGCAGCCCGTCGGTGCCGGCGAGGAAGCCGAGCGCGCCGACGCGGTAGTTGACGGAGACCACCACCACGTCCGCCGACGCGGCGATGTATTCGGCCTGGTAGATCGGGAACTGGTTCGCGCCGGAGGTGAACGAGCCGCCGTAGACCCACACCAGCACGGGATGCGCGACCGGGTGGTTGCTCTCGCGAGGCCGCCAGACGTTGACCGTCAAGCAATCCTCGCTGATCGAGGTCGCGCCCAGCGGCGGGTTGAGCTTCTGCGGGCAGGCGGGTCCCAGGGTGTCGGCCTGGAAGACGCCGGACATGCGCGCCTTCGGCACCGGCGGCTGGAAGCGGTTCGCGCCCGCCGTGCTCTCGGCGAACGGGATGCCGAGGAACGCGTCGACGGTCGCGCCGGGCAGATCCTCGACCGGCTGGACGATGCCGCACACGGCCCCGCTCGTCGTCTCGACGACTCCGGTCGGACAGCCCGTGTCGGGTGCGTCCGAGCAGGCGAGGACGACGGCCGAGGCCAGCCCGGCGCCGATCGTCCGAACGAAACCCCGCAACCTCTCATAGCTCATCGCTTCTCCACCCTTTCCGTCCCGGATACCGCGAGGAGTGGCTCGCCCGACGATCGACGGCGGGCCCCCGGCGGGACATTAGCCCGTCCCCGCCCGCTCGCCAAAGCGCCGGGGCCGGTGTCGCGCGTAGAGCTCGTCGCGCCAGGCGATGAGGTCCGCGAAGCGCTCGGCGAGCTCCGGCTGCGTCCACGCGGCGCGCGCCCCGGCGCCGAGCGGCACGAACCTCGGGTCGACGGGAGCGACGAACTGGAGCGTCACGGCCATCGCGACGTCGGCGCAGCTGAACGCTTGGCCGAGCAGGTACGCGCGGCCCGCGAGCGCCGCGCGAAGACCCTCGAGCTCGCGGGCGAGAGTCGCGCCGGCCGCCGCGGTGGCGGCCGCGTCGATGCCGTACTTCCGCCGGATGAACGCGATCACGAGGCCGGTCGCGGGCGCCATGGCGCGCCGCAGCCGGGCCGGCAGCTCGCGCGGCTGCATGTCGGCCTGCGCGTCGCGGTCGCCCGACAGCCGCACGAGGTGGAGCGCGCGGCCCGCGGCGAGGGCCGCCTCGCTGCGCGCGTTCCACGACGCGACCTCGTCCTCTCGCCCCGCCGGGAAGAGCGGCGCGCCGCCGCCGTGCGACTCCGCCCAGCGGGCGATGTCGTACGAGTCGAGCAGCACGCCCTCGCTGGCGACGAGCGCCGGCGTGCTGACCCGCCCGCGCCAGCGTCCCGTCCGCGCCCGCAGGAGGAGCTCGCCGACGAGCGGCACGTGCTCCTGGTAGTCGTACGCGATCCCGTGGTGGTCGAGCGCCCAGCGCGCCTTCTCGGACCACGGCGCGAAGTACTCGGCGACGAGCGTCGGCATGGGCGGCGCGAACGTAGCGACGGCGACGGGCCGAGGCGAATCCTGGATCGGGCGCGGGTGGGACCGGACGTCGCCGGAGCGCGATCTCAGCCGTTTCCTGTCTTTCACAAAAAGAGTCATTGACGCAGCTCCGTCGGCATGCGAGGGCCCGAGCTCGGAGCGCACGGCCTCGGCGCTCGAGGCGCAGCAACCTGGCGGACCCGACGCGGCCCGATCCAGCGACAAGGCAAGAGAAGGAAGATCGCCATGCGGACCCTCGAAGACGACCCTTTCGACCGTCGCGCTCGTGCTCGCGCTGGCCACGGCAGGCCACGCAGCAGTCCTCTGGACGGCACCTGCGGCCAGCGGCTATCCGACGCCCTTCGGGCGGACGCTCTTCTGCGACATCCGCTACGTCGGCAACGGCACCGGCACGGTGACCATCGACATCTTCAACTATGCGGGCAACGTGCTCCGCAGCACCGGCCCCCGACCGTCCCCGCCAACCAGGGCGTTGCCTTCGCGGACCTCGGCAACAACGGCGCGTCGTGCAGGTTCACGGTGTCGGGCAGCGCGAAAAAAGTGACGCGGCGTGGCCGTGTACGACAACGGCACCGATCACACGATGGCGATCCCGGCCCAGTGAGCGAATCCAGACGGTGAAGGCGGCGGTGCGGGGCCGGCTTCGCGGGGCCCGCACCGCCATGGGCCGTCGAGGCCGGAGCTGCGCCCCGGCGAAAAGGCTTCCCTCGACGCTGCGCCGCGCCGGCGCCTAGCCGGCCGAGCGCGCCGCGGCGACGCCGTCTCCTGCACGAGCCCGCCGCCCACGGCCGCGGCCCCGTCGCGGCGCCGGCGTGGACGCCGAGCGCAGCACCGCGCTCAGGTGCTCGACGAACGCGCGCACCCGCGCCGGGACCTGCGAGCGGTGCGGGTGCGGGTGGATCGCCCAGACGTCACGCTCGTACGCCCCGTCCTCGCCGAGCAGTCGCACGACGCGGCCGCTCGCGAGGTCGTCGCGCACGAGCGACGTCGCGACGAGTTCGATGCCGACGCCGGCGCGCACCAGCGTCGCGACGGCGCGCGCCGAGCTCACGCGAACGCGGGGGACGGACCTCCACCACCTGCGCTCCGTGTCTGCCGCCGAGCCGCCAGCGCGCGGTCGGGCTCAGCGCGAGGTCGACGATGCAGTCGTGCTGCGCGAGGTCCTCGGGGCGCGACGGCGTCCCCTTGCGCGCGAGGTAGTCGCGCGCCGCGCAAAGCACGAACTGCTGCGTGCCGATGCGGCGCGCAACGAGGCGTGAATCCGCGAGATCGCCGACCCGGATCGCGAGGTCGAACCCGTCGCCGACGACGTCGACGAAGCGCTCCTCGAGCGCGAGCTCGACGCGCACGCCCGGGTGGCGCAGCACGAACGACGCGACCACCGGCGCGAGCACCTCCTCGCCGAGGAGCGGCGGGCCGGCGACGCGCAGCGTGCCGCACACCTCGGAGCGCGAGCTCGCCGCCTCGCTCTCGAGCTCGTCGACCGCGGCGAGGATCTCGAGGCAGCGCGCGAGCGCGCCGCGCCCGGCGTCGGTCAGCGTCACCGCACGCGTCGTCCGCTGCAGAAGGCACGTGCCGAGGCGACGCTCGAGCTGCGCCCCCTGCTTGCTCGCGAGCGCCTTCGAGATGCCGACACGGCGCGCGGCGGCGGAGAAGCTGCCCGCCTGCGCGACGGCGGCAAACGTGCGCATGGTCTCGATCGTGTCCATCGTCTCGAACGCGACCGTCAACGCGGCGTGGACACTGTTTTCCGCCAAGCGCGGCTACTCAAGGCTCGGCGACGCACCTACTGCTCGGCTGCGAAGGAGGTCTCGCAGCATGGCAACGCTTCTGGTCATCGACTCAAGCGCCCGTCGCGCGCGCTCGCACACCCGCAGGCTCACGCGGCTGTTCGCCGAGCGCTGGCGGGCGCTGCGCCCGGACGACACGATCCTCCACCGCGACCTCGGCGCCACGCCGCCCCCGCCGGTCGACGCCGAGTGGGTCGCAGCCGCGTTCACGCCGGCGGAGCAGCGCACCGAGCGCATGCGACGCGCGTTTGCGAGCAGCGACGCGCTGATCGACGAGCTCGAGCGCGCCGACGTCCTGGTCCTCGGCGCGCCGATGTACAACTTCGGCATGCCGGCCCAGCTCAAGGCGTGGGTCGATCAGGTGGTGCGCCTCGGACGCACGTTCGCGTTCGATCCGGCGAGCCCCGCCGACCCCTACCGGCCGCTGCTGCACAGCAAGGCCGCCGTGCTGGTCACGTCGCGCGGCGACCGTGGCTTCGGGCCGGGCGGACCGCTCGCGCACCTGAACCACCTCGACCGGCACGTCGAGACCGTGCTGCGCTTCGTTGGCGCCGAGCTGGTCGCGATCGTCGCCGTCGAACCGGACGAGTAGGACGACGAGCACCTCGTGCGCTCGCGCGAGGCGGCGACGCGCGAGGTCGAGCGGCTCGCGCGCGCGCTCGCGGAGCGCGTGTCGATCGGCGGCGAGGGCGGGCCGGTTGAGGAGCAGCGAGCGCGCGGCTAACGGCTCTTGCTCATGCGCGGTGCGCTTTCCCCTTCGCGCGTCGCCCGGCTGCGGGCGCTCGCGGGCCACGTCGTCCTCGGGCTCGCGCTCGCGGCCTGCGCGAGCACGGCCCGGGTCCGCGACGCCGGCACGCCCGCGGTCGACGTGTCGTCGTACCGCACCTACGCCTGGGCGATTGCGGCGCCGGTGATTGACGCCGACGAGACGCGCGCACGCGACGCGGCGGTCCTCGAGGCGACGATCCGCCAGGCGGTCGACCGCGCGCTCGCGGCCAAGGGCTACCGGCTGGCCGAAGGTACGACTCCGGACTTCCTGGTCGACTTCGGCGTGCGCCTCGAGGAGAGGACGACCGACACCTTCGGCGAGTACATCGCCTACCGCGACCGCGGCGGGGGTCAGGGGCTCGGCGCGGCCTTCCTCCTGGGCTACGCGCAGGGCACGGTGCTGCTCGAGCTCACCGACGCCCGCTCGCGGGCGCGCGCCTGGTCGGGCGCCCGCACCGCGGTGCTCGACGACGGCCAGGACATCGCCAAGCTCGAGCGCGCGGTGGACGAGATCCTGGCCGGCTTCCCGGCCGCGGGCAGCGGGGACGCCGGCGGGGACGGCGAGGCGGCGTCCGGCGCGGCGGCCGGCGGCACCGCGGGCAAGCCCGAGCGCGAGCGGCTCCACCTCGACCGCTACATCTCGGTGCCCGAGCCGTAGCCGCCCGAAACCCCGTTGACTGGCCCGCGCGGCCATGTTGTAACGACCCATCCGGATAGACGGATGGAACCTGCCGCCGCCCCTGCCATGCTCACCTGGATGGCGTCGCTCGCCGACGCGACGCGAGCCCGCGTCCTGCGCCTGGTCGAGCGGCACGAGCTCACCGTGGCCGACCTGTGCGCGATCCTCCAGGCGCCGCAGTCGACCGTCAGCCGCCACCTCAAGGTCCTCGCCGACGACGGCTGGGTGAAGGTGCGGCCCGACGGCACGAGCCGACTCTACCGCATGGCGACCGAGGACATCGACCCGGCCGCCCGCCGCCTCTGGGCGCTGCTCCGCGAGCAGACGGCGCGCATGCCGGCGGCCGAGCGGGACGACCACCGCTTGACGCGCGTCCTCGCCGAACGTCGCACGCGGTCGCAGGCCTTCTTCAGCTCGGCCGCCGGTCAGTGGGACCGGATGCGCCGCGAGATGTTCGGCGAGCGCTTCGACCTGCTGGCGCTCGCCGCGCTGCTCGACGACGGCTGGGTGGTCGGCGACCTCGGCTGCGGCACGGGACAGATCGCCGAGGTGCTCGCGCCGTTCGTCGAGCAGGTGATCGCCGTCGAGAGCTCGCGCGCAATGCTCAAGGCGGCGCGCCAGCGGCTTGCGCACCTCGACAACGTCGACCTGCGCCAGGGCGAGCTCGAGACCCTGCCCGTCAAGGATCAGTCGCTCGACGCGGCGACGATGTTCCTCGTGCTGCACCACCTGCCCGAGCCGCTGATCGTGCTGCTTGAGGCGGGCCGGGTGCTTAAGCCGGGCGGACGCCTTCTGATCGTCGACATGTTCGAGCACGAGCGGGCCGAGTACCAGCAGCAGATGGGCCACGTCTGGCTCGGCTTCTCGCGCGCGCAGATCGAGCAGTGGCTGGTCGACGCGGGGTACACCGACGTCCGCGTGCGCGCCCTGCCCGCCGACCCGCAGGCCAAGGGGCCGGCGCTGTTCGCCGCAACGGCGCGCCGCGCGCGCCAGATCAACGGTCAGCAAAGCAGCAGACCATCGTAGGAGGAAAACCCATGGGCACGATCCGCAAGCTGAAGCCGGCCGAGGCGCCGGCGCGGCTGCCGTTCAAGGTGAAGGACCTGTCGCTGGCCGAGCTCGGCCGCAAGGAGATCCGCCTCGCCGAGCAGGAGATGCCGGGCTTGATGGCGGTCCGCCAGCGCTACGCGAAGAAGAAGCCGCTCAAGGGCGCCAAGATCATGGGCTCGCTGCACATGACGGTGCAGACCGCGGTGCTGATCGAGACCCTGGTCGACCTCGGCGCCGACGTCCGCTGGGTGTCGTGCAACATCTTCTCGACCCAGGACCAGGCCGCGGCCGCCGTCGTGGTCGGGCGCGACGGCACGCCCGACAAGCCGAAGGGCCCGTCGGTCTTCGCCTGGAAGGGCGAGACGCTCGAGGAGTACTGGTGGTGCACCAACGAGGCGCTCGTCTGGCCCGAGGGCTCCGGTCCCGACCTGATCGTCGACGACGGCGGCGACGCGACGCTGCTCGTGCACAAGGGCCTCGAGTTCGAGAAGGCGGGCAAGGTTCCGAAGTTCGACCCGAAGAACGACCCCGAGGAGTGGGGCATCATCCTCGACCTGCTGCGCCGGATCCAGGCCGAGGATCCGGGGCAGTGGCGGCGGGTCGCGGCGAACATCCGCGGCGTCAGCGAGGAGACGACGACCGGCGTCCACCGCCTCTACCAGATGGCGAAGGACGGCAAGCTCCTCTTCCCGGCCATCAACGTCAACGACTCGGTCACCAAGTCGAAGTTCGACAACATCTACGGCTGCCGTCACTCGTTGATCGACGGGCTCAACCGCGCGACCGACGTCATGCTCGGCGGCAAGATCGCCGTGGTGTGCGGCTTCGGCGAGGTCGGCAAGGGCTGCGCCGAGGCGCTGCGCGGCCAGGGCTGCCGCGTGATCGTCACCGAGATCGACCCGATCTGCGCGCTGCAGGCGGCGATGCAGGGCTACGAGGTGGCGACGGTCGAGGACTACGTCGACAAGGCGGACATCTTCATCACCGCGACCGGCAACTACAACATCATCACCGCCGACCACATGGCGCGGATGAAGGACAAGGCGATCGTCGGCAACATCGGCCACTTCGACAACGAGATCGACATGGCCGGCCTCGCCAAGGTGAAGGGCATCAAGAAGATCAACATCAAGCCGCAGTACGACGAGTGGGTCTTCCCCGACGGCCACTCGGTGCTGGTCCTGGCCGAGGGCCGGCTGCTGAACCTTGGCTGCGCGACCGGGCATCCGTCGTTCGTGATGAGCGCGTCGTTCACCAACCAGGTGCTGGCGCAGCTCGAGCTCTGGCAGAACGGCAAGAGCTACGAGAAGAAGGTCTACATGCTGCCGAAGAAGCTCGACGAGGAGGTCGCGCGGCTGCACCTGGACAAGCTCGGCGTCAAGCTCACGCAGCTCACGCCGAAGCAGGCGCAGTACATCGGCGTGCCGGTCGACGGGCCGTACAAGCCCGACCACTACCGCTACTGATCCAGGACGCGGGCGGGCCGCGCGCTGCGGCCCGCCCGCACCCGCCTTTCGCCGCGGCGTGCAACGTGCGCCGCTCCGAGCCTCCCGTCTTACAAAAAGCGCGCGGCTCGCGGCTCCGCAGCGTCCCGCCGCGACACGTGTTCCGCGGTGGCAAGCGCCTTGCTCCGCTTCCATCGCGGAGGAATATCATGCTCATCCTGGGACGTATCGCGCTCGGCCTCCTGGCGGGCGCCGACCGGTGTGCGCCGGTCGCCACCTGGCTCTGCGAGCGGCTCGTCGGCTTCGCCGACTGGGTCGAGGCGCGCCGGACGCGCCTCATGATCCTCGCAACCATCGCGGACTGAACGCGATCGTCAGCGCGCCGTGCCGTACGCACGGCAGCGGGGGAGACGGCCTTGAAGCTGTTGCACACGCGAGAGGCTCGGATGGTCGAGGCGGAGGTGCGCGGCAGCAGCGCAACAGCCACAGGCACGCCCCGAGCCGGTGCGCCGCCCGGTCGAGGAGCCGCGCGCCCGGCGGCGCCGCGTCGAGGTCGCGCCCCAGCCCGCCGCGGAGCCGCGGACGGCGACCATCGCCGGCACGCGGAGCGACGGGCCGGACGACGCCCCACGCTACGACCGCCGCGTGCGGGCGCGGCTCGCGCCGCTCTACACGCGGGACGTCGGCCAAGGTCCGGCGATCGTGCTGCTGCAGGCCTTCCCCTTGAACAGCCGCATGTGGGAGCCGCAGCTCGAGGCGCTGGCCAGCCGCTTCCGGGTGGGCGCCCGACCTCGCGGGCTTCGGGCTCTCGTGGACGCCCGACGCGAGCTTCTCGCTCGCCGATCAGGCGCACGCGGTCGAGGTGACGCTCGACGACCTGCAGGTGGGCGAGATGGTGCTGGTCGGCCTGTCGATGGGCGGCTACGTCGCCTTCCCGCTGCTCCGCCGGCTCGGCGACCGCGTCCGGGCGCTGGTCCTCGCCGACACGCGCGCGACCGCCGACAGCGACCGCGCGGCGACCGACCGGCAGCTCCTCGCCGCGCAGGTCGAGCGCGAGGGCATCGACGCGGCGGTGAGCGAGCTCCTGCCGCGGCTCCTCGCCCCCACGACGCTGCAGGGCGACCCCGAGCTCGTCGAGCGCGTGCGGGCGATCGCGCTCGAGAACAAGGTGCAGGGCGTGGTCGGCGCGCTGCGCGCGATGGCGGCGCGGCCGGACTCGACGCCGCAACTCCCGCGCATCCGCTGCCCGGTCCTGGTGCTGGTCGGCGAGCACGACGCGGTGACCCCGCCGGATGAGGCACGCGAGATGGCGCGGCGGATCCCGAACGCGCGCGTCGAGGTTCTGCCGCGCGCCGGCCACCTGAGCAACCTCGAGGCGCCCGAAGCGTTCAGCGCGGCGCTCGCCGAGTTCGCGGACACGGCGGGACGCAACGCCCGCGCGACGACCGCGCGGGCGCGGAGCAAGGGCGCGGGACGCTGAGCGCGGCGCGCGGTCGTGCTACACGATCCGCGCCATGAAGCGGCGACGCCTCGGACGCTCCGGCCTCCAAGTCTCGGAGATCTGCCTCGGCACGATGACCTTCGGCTCGATGGCCGACGAGGCGACGAGCCTTCGCATCCTCGATCGGGCGTTCGACGCGGGCGTCGACTTCCTCGACGTCGCCGAGATCTACCCCGTGCCGCCCGACCCGAAGCGGGCCGGGCTCAGCGAGGAGATCGTCGGGCGCTGGCTCGCCGACCGACCGCGCGACGCGGTGATCGTCGCGACCAAGGTGGCCGGCCCGTTCGGCGGCTGGTTCCCCGCCGTCGTCCGCCACGGCCACACCGCGCTCGACCGGCACTCGATCGTGCGCGCCGTCGACGCGAGCCTCCGCCGGCTGCGCACCGACTACATCGACCTCTACCAGACCCACTGGCCCGACCCGGAGCTGCCGATCGAGGAGACGCTTGAGGGTCTCGCGCGCGTCGTCGAGGCCGGGAAGGTTCGAGCCATTGGTTGCAGCAACGAGTCGGCGTACGGCCTGATGAAGAGCCTGTGGGCCGCCGACGTCCATGCGCTGCCCCGCTTCGAGGCGATCCAGAACAACTTCAGCCTCCTGAACCGCCGTTTCGAGGACGCGCTCGCCGAGGTCTGCCGGCGTGAGCGGGTGAGCCTGCTCGCGTACAGTCCGATCGCGGGCGGCATGCTCTCGGGCAAGTACCTCGACGACGCTCGCCCGCCCGGTGCGCGCTTCACGTTCTATGCCGAGCACAGCCCGCGGACGCAGGCGATGGCGCGCCGCTTCGTCAACGAGCGGACGCTCGAGACGACGCGTCGGCTCGCCGCGATCGCGCGCGAGGCGGGGACGTCCCCGGTCACCCTCGCGGTCGCGTGGTGCCTCGCGCAGGACTTTGTTGGCGCGGCGATCGTCGGCGCGACCGATCCCGAGCAGCTCGAGGCGTCGCTCGCCGCGGCGTCGTGGGCGCTGCCCGACGACGTGCGCGAGGCCTGCGACCGCGTCACGCGCGAGATCCCCTATCCGATGGGCTGAGCGCGCCCGGCGCGCGGCGTGGCGCGCACGTTCATCGTCCGTAGCCGCCGAAGTCGATCGCGCGGAGCCGGCCGCGGTCGAACGTCAAGTAGCGGACGAGCTGTCGCGGGCCGAGGTCGTAGACCCAGACCTCGCGGCCGCCGCCCTTGGCCGTCGCGCGGCCGCGCCGCGGCTTTCCGTCGGGTGACTGCCGGCGCGTCGGCGGGCCGCACTTGGCGAGCACCTCCCGCTTGCTCGCGCCCGGTACGACGACCGACCGTCCGCAGACCAATCCCGCCGACGCCGCCCGCGGCTCGGCGAGGAGCGTCTCCACCACGCCGAGCGACACCAAGCCGACGAAGAGCCTTCCGACCTTGCGCACCGCCGCCTCCTCGCGGGGATCTGGGGGAGAGGACGGCGTACGCCGCCGGGCGGCGCCGCGCCATGTCGGGCGCGGCAAGAGACGCTCACGCGTCGCGGTGTACCGTGTCCGGCGAGAACGCGGGGAGGCAGACCGCGACGTACTCCGCGCCCTCCGCCTCCGGGCTCGAGTAGCGCACCCACTCGCCGGGCTTCGCGACGACCGCCTGTCCCGCGCGCACGTCGATCGTCCCGCCCTCGTGCTCGACGCGCAGCATGCCGCGCAGGACGACCGTGATCTCCTCGAACTCGGGGCGCTGCCCGGGCTCGACCCACCCCTGCGGCGAGCGCATGTGCGCGACGCTCACGGCCTCGTGGCCGGTGCTCGCCCGGCCGGCGTACTCGGCGATCTGCTTCGGCTTGTTGCCCGCCGCCTGGATGATGGTCGGCTTCTCGATCAGCTTCGGCATCGTTGGTCTCCCTGGGCGCGGATGCCGAGCCATAGCAGGCGGACGCGCCCTTGAACCACTTGGGGGGCAGGGTCACGATGCGGCTTGCATGCTGCGCACTCCGCTCGTCGCGCTTCTCGTGCGCTACCTCGGGCGCCTCCGCTTTCCGTACCTGCTCGCGGTGACGGCGACGCTCTTCGTGCTCGATCTCCTCGTCCCGGACCTGATCCCGCTGGTCGACGAGGTGCTGCTCGGGCTTGCGACCCTGCTGCTTGCGACCTGGAAGAAGCGGCGGGCCCTGCCCGCGGCCGAGGAGCCGCGCCCGGCGCACTGAGCCATCGCACTTCCCTTGTTGCCTGCGACATGCCGCGGCCCTAGAGTCGCCCGACCGCGCTCTGCCGGTCAGGCCACGGAGGAGACCCCAAGCATGGAGACGCCCCGCTCGAGCCTCGCCCGCCTTCTTCCCTCGATCGCGCTGCTTGCGGCCGGCATCGCCGCGACCGTCCCGACCGAGGCCGTCGCGCGCCAGAGCTACCCGACCAACCGCTGCGTCGGCGTCAAGCAACGCGAGGCGGGCAAGTACTGCCTGCGGGTGCTGAAGGCGTGGAGCCGCTGGGAGTCGACGGGCAACGCGGCGCAGCGCGATGCCAAGATCGCCGATGCGCTCGCCCGCCTCGAGAGGTCCTGGCAGCGGGCCGAGGCCGAGGCGGCGGACGACGGCGCGCCGTGCGACGCGACGCTCGACGTCGGCGACGCGGCGAGCGCGATCGACCAGGCGGTGGCGCAGCTCGTCGACCAGGTGAACGACGGCCTCGATCTCGCGACGCGGCGCGACGCGGCGTGCGGGCGCAAGCTCCTCGACGCCGGCGCCCAGCTCTGCCGGCGTCTGCTCCACGCGAGCTCGAAGTACATCGCCCGCCCCGCGAACGACGCGAAGGGACGCAAGCGCAACCGCGCGCAGGCGCGGGCGGTCGAGACGTTCGAGACGCTGTGGACGCGCCTGCTCGACGTGCAGCGCTGTCCGTCGACGGTCGGCACGGCCGATGGCCGCTCGGCGGTGCAGGCGATCGCCGACGGGATCGTCCGCGACACCGTCGCCTCACCGAAGGTCGACGATCAGCAGTTCATCACCATCTCGCCCGTCGGCACGACCTTCTACGAGGGACGCCCGCTGCGCGCGGTCTGCATGAACGGCTCGCCGTACCACTTCTTCGCCAAGCGCGGCAGCGTGAACAAGCTCGTCGTGTACTACCAGGGCGGCGGCGCGTGCTGGGACAATCTCACCTGCTCCGCCCCGGTGTGCGACACGAGCGTCAATCCGGCGGGCGGCGACAACCCGAACCGGCAGAGCTCGGGCTTCGCAGACCTCGACAACCCGCTGAACCCGTTCCGCGACTGGCACGCCGTTTTCGTCTCGTACTGTAGCTGCGACATCCATTTCGGCGATGCGGCGCAGGACTACCCGCTGCACGTGGAGCACCGCGGCTACCAGAACGCGCGCCTCGTCGAGAAGTGGGCGCGCGAGCACTTCCTCGACCCCGAGGTGGTGTTCGTCACCGGGTCGAGCGCCGGCGCGTACGGTGCCTGGTTCCACGCGCCGCTCCTCCACGAGGTGTGGCCGAACGCGCAGTTCCACGTCCTCGCCGACGCGGGAAACGGCGTCATCACGCAGCAGTTCCTGGAGGAGCACTTTCCGAACTGGAACTTCATCGGCAACCTGCCGCCGGACATCCCCGCGCTGCGCCGGGTCCTGGAGGACGGCTCCGGGATCCCGGGCTACACGGAGGTCGTCGCCAACCTCTTTCCGGAGACCAACTGGGCGCACTACACGACCGCGTTCGACGGCGACCTGGGAGGCCAGACCGGCTTCTACGCCATCATGCTCGCGAACAACCCGATCGCCGCGCTCACCTGGTGGACGGCGAGCTGTCGGTTCAACGAGGTGATGCGCAGCCAGGCGATCGCGACCGCCGCCGCGGTGCCGAGCAACTACCGCTACTACATCGGCACCGGCTCGCGGCACACGATGTGGGGCACCAACCGGGTCTACAGCAACACGACCGGCGGCGTGCCGACGATCGTCGACTGGGTCGAAGCGATGCTCGCCAGCACGGGGGGCGTCGCCGACCCCGGCTGGACGAACGTCGAGTGCACGAACTGCGGCCTGCTCCTGCCGGGCGACCCGCGGCCGAACCCGCTCGCCGCGCCGTTCACCCAGGTCGGGAACGACGTCGTGATTCAGTGCGGACCGTGAACGTCGCGACCGTGCGTCCCTTGCGAGCCTGACGGCCCGTCTCGACCTCCCGCTGGCGTCGGCCGCAGAAGTCGGCGAGAGAGGGGAGGAGTGGGCCAGCTTTCCCTGCTCGGGACCCGGCGCTTCGCCGGGCTCTTCTGGACGCAGTTCCTCGGCGCGTTCAACGACAACCTGCTGAAGAACGCGCTCGCGATCCTGATCGCCTACCGCTCGCTCTCCGTGCTCGGGCTCCCGCCGCAGAGCCTGGTCGCGCTCTGCAGCGGGATCTTCATCCTGCCCTTCTTCCTCTTCTCGGCGACCGCCGGCGAGCTCGCCGACCGCTTCCCGAAGCACCGCGTGGTGCGTGCCGTGAAGGTGTCCGAGGTGGCGATCATGATCGGGGGCGCGATCGGCTTCTGGGAGCTGAACCTCTGGCTGCTCCTCGCCACGCTCTTCCTGATGGGCGTGCACTCGACCTTCTTCGGTCCAGTCAAGTACAGCATCCTGCCTCAGCTCCTGACCCAGGACGAGCTCGTCGGCGGCAACGCGCTGGTCGAGATGGGCACCTTCCTCGCGATCCTGCTCGGCACGATCGGCGGCGGCGTCGCGGTCTCCTGGGGCGATCCGGGCCTGCGGGTCCTCGGCGGGGCGCTGCTGGTCGTCGCCGCAGCAGGGCTGCTCACGAGCCTTCTCGTCCCGGCCGTGCCCGCCCAGAGCCCGGAGTTGCGCATCACGGCCAACCCGATCCGCCCGACGATCGAGACCTACCGCCTCACGCGCAAGATCTACTCGGTCTTCCTCGCGGTGCTCGGCGCGTCGTGGTTCTGGTTCTACGGCACGGTCGTGCTCTCCGTGTTGCCGACGTACGGCCACGATGTCCTCGACGTGAGCGAGAAGGTGGTGACGTTCTTCCTCGCCCTGTTCTGCGTCGGGATCGCGGCCGGCTCGCTGCTCTGCGAGGTCCTCTCGGGGCGCAAGCTCGAGCTCGGGCTCGTCCCGCTCGGCTCGATCGGCATGACGGTCTTCGCCTTCGACCTCTTCCTGGTCGGCGCGCCGCAGCCGGCGCAGACGGGCACGCTCCGCACGATCGGTCAGCTTCTCGCGGACCCGGGAGGCGTCCGCATCGTGCTCGACCTCGCGCTCGTCGCGCTCTTCGGCGGCTTCTTTATCGTGCCGCTCATGACCTTCATCCAGGGGCGGACCGCCCCGAGCGAGCGCTCGCGCGTGATCGCCGGGCTCAACATCCTGAGCGCGGGGTTCATGGTCGGCGCGTCGCTGCTCGTCATCGCGATGACCGCGGCCGACCTTTCCATCCCGCACGTCTTCCTGGTGCTGGCGCTCTCGACGGCGGTCGCCTCGCTCCGGATCTACCGCGCCCTGCCCGAGTTCCTCTTCCGCTTCGTCGCCTGGATGGTGGCGAGCGTCATGTACCGGTTGAAGGTCGAGCACCGCGAGCGCATCCCCGAGGAGGGACCGGCCGTGCTGGTCTGTAACCACGTGAGCTTCGTCGACTGGCTGGTCATCGCGAGCGCGTGCCCGCGCCCGATCCGCTTCGTCATGCACCACCGCTTCTTCGAGAGCCGGCTCCTCGGATGGCTCTTCCGCGACGCGACGGCGATCCCGATCGCACCCGCGCACGAGAGCGTCTCGACCACGCGCGCGACCTTCGACCGGATCGCGCGCGAGCTCGAGGCCGGCGAGCTGGTGTGCATCTTCCCCGAGGGCAAGATCACCTCGAACGGCGAGATGCATCCCTTCAAGCCGGGGATCGAGAGGATCGTCGCGCGCACTCCGGTGCCGGTGGTCCCGATGGCGCTCCGCGGGCTGTGGGGCAGCTTCTTCAGCCGCAAGGGCGGGAAGGCGATGCGCCGTCCGTTCCGCCGCTTCTGGTCGCGCGTCACGCTGGTGGTCGGCGAGCCCGTCGCACCGGAGGACGTGCGCGCCGACGACCTCGCCCGGCGCGTCGCGGCACTCGCCGGCCTCACGCCGCCCGACGCGCGCGCCCACAGCGTTGCGGTCGCCGAGCGCAGCGCCGCGCCCGCGGGGTAGAGCGGCGGGGAGCGCGGCGCGGCTCGGCTCAGCGCGCGGCGCGCACGCCCACCTCGTCGAGGTGGCTCAGCAGATCGGCCGGGTCCTGGTAGACGCGGTACGCGCCGGCGCGCACCAGCTCGTCCTCGCCGTAGCCGCCGGACAGCACGCCGACCCCGAGCGCCCGTGCCCGGCGTGCCGCGAGCATGTCCCAGACGCTGTCGCCCACCACGACCGACGCCTCGACCCGGGCGCCGAGCCGGGCGATCGCCGCGAGGAAGAGGTCCGGGTCGGGCTTCGCGTGCTCGACCTGGTCGCGCGTCACGACGATCGCATCCTCGCCGACGCCCAGCACGTCGAGCGCGGGGGCCGCGCTCGTCCGCCGCCCGCTGGTCGCGATCGCCCAGGGCACGCCCTGCGACGTCAAGTACGCGAGAAGCTCGCGCGCCCCGGGCAGCGGCCGGATCTCCGACACCTGCCGGGCGTACGCTTCGGAGTGCCAGCGCTGCAGGCGCATGACCTCGTCGGGCGTGAACTCCCGGCCGGTCTCGCGCAGGAGCGCGTTCACCAGCAGGCCGCCGCTCATGCCGATCCGCCGGTGGATGCGCCACACGGCGAGCTCGATGCCCGCCTGCTCGAGCGCGTCGCGCCACGCGATCACGTGCTGGTAGACGCTGTCGACGAGCGTCCCGTCGAGGTCGAAGACCACGGCGGGGCGGCCGGCGGAGGTCGCGCGCTCGGCGCTCAAGCCGCGACCTCCGCGCCGGGCGGGACGCGGCGTCGCACGTCTCGGCTCGGCGTCGCCATGAGACGATCGTCCTCCTCCCGGAACGGAAGTCAACCCCTCCTCGCGGCGCCCGCTCGACGAGCGCGACGGGGCGCGCTCTCGGGCCCGCGTCAGGTCGAGGACCAGCACCGGCAGCACGCGCCCCGCGGGGACCGACGGCGCCTCGCCTCTCCGCACCGCACCCATCTTGCGGTAGAAGCCTGCCGCGTTCGGGTCGGACACGATCTCGAGCGTGCGCGCGCCGAGCCGTGCCGCCTCCTCGCACGCGTGCCGGAAGAGCAGCGCGCCGAGCCCCGCGCCCGTGTGCGGGCGCCGCTTCGCGGCGTGCGCAATGCGGGTCAGCTCGGCCGCGTCCTCCGGGCGGGCGCGGCGCACCGTCGCCTCGGCCGGGTCAAACACCGCTTCGCACGACGAGGTAGACCGCGAGCACGACGCCCACGACCGCGAGCAGCGCGGCGAACGCGATCACCCAGCTCGCGGAGTAGTCCCGCGGCCGCTCGTGCGGTGGCAGCGCGCGCGTGAAGCGCACGAACTGCACGACCGCCATCGCGATGCCGCCCGCGCCGAGCAGCACGAAGGACACGCCGAGGAACGTCGAGCTGCCGGTCTCGACCGGCCCGGCGCCCTCCCGGGCCATGAGCCGCAAGAAGAGGCCGAAGCGCGCGACGACGAAGCCGAGCCCGATCACGGTGAGACCCGTGCGGATCCAGGCGAGCAGCGTGCGCTCGGCCGCGAAGAAGACGCGCGGGTCGCTCGGTGGTTCCACGGCGCACTCTTGCACCGTCGCCGGCGGGCGCCGCAAGCGCGCGGCGGCGCCGCCGACGTCCGCTGCTCGATGCCGCGCCCGCGGTGCTGCGTCAGCCGAGCGCGCAGCGCTCAGAAGTAGCCGCGCATCACCGCCTCCACCCACCCCGCGACGCGCGCGTCGCGTGGCCCGTCGAAGTGCGGGAAGTACGGCTTCAGATCGAGCACCGGCGTGCCGTCGATCGCGTCGAGGCCGCGCACCGTGATCCCGTCCGCCTCGACGGAGACCAGCGGCACGACGGTCACGCCGAGCGGGTTCGGCCGGTCCTTCGCGCGCTGGGCGAAGATGCCGACCTCGGGGAGGTCGGCGCGGCCGCGCGGCCGGCGCACGAGGTGGCGCACCGGGTCGAAGCGCGCGCCGTCGAGCAGCACGACCACGAGCACGTGCGAGAACCCGTCGAGGCCGAGAAGCCCGGGGCGGAGCGGCGGCTCGACAACGATGCGCGCCTCGACCGACCCCCAGCCTTCGTCGACCGGCTGCCGCTCGGGGCTGCGCACGGTGCCGATCGCCTCGAGCGTGTAGCCTCGCGCGCCCGTCGCCGCGTCCTCCGATGGCACCGTCCGGCCCTACCTGGGCCGTGGGAGCTCGGGCAGGATCACGACGTTGCTCGTCGTCCCCTTCCAGCGGTGCTCCGCGATCGCGCGGTACTGGGGCGACTCGGCCCAGCGCAGCGCCGATTCGCGGCTCGGGAAGCGGAGCAGCACGGTGCGGTCGAAGGGCCACTCGCCCTCGACCGGCTGCGGCGCGTCGACCGCCGCGAGCACCTCTCCGTCGAACTGCCGAAACACGTCCATGAAGCCGCGCAGGTAGGTGTCGTACTCGGCGCGGTCGTGGATCTTCATGTTGTTGATGATGTAGACGGCCATGCCTTTCTCCCCTCCGTCGCGTTTGCTGCGGGCTTGTCGCCCGGAGCTCATCACGACATGAGCGGCGAGCCGACGCGAGCGTCACGGCGTCGCGTCGTTCGCGCGGCCGTCAGATCACCTGCCGCTCCCTGAGCTCGGCGATCCGCTCCCAGGAGAGGCCCAGCTCCTCGTGCAGCACCTGCTCCGTGTGCTGGCCGAACTCCGGCGCCGGTCCCTGGATCCGCGGCGGCGTCGCCGAGAGGCCGATCGGGATGTTCAACATCTCGACCGTGCCGTGCGCCGGGTGCTCGACCGCGGCGATCATGCCGTTCGCCCGCACCTGCGGGTCGTCGGGCAGATCGGACACCGAGTTGACCACCGTGAAGATGAAGTCGCCACCTTCGGCGAAGGCGCGCATCCACTCGTCGCGCGTCCGGGTCGCGAAGATCTCGTCGAAGATGCCGACCAGCAGCCCCGCGTTCATGCCGCGCTTCATCATCGAGTCGAAGCGCTCGTCGTCGGCGAGCTCCGGGCGTCCGAGAACGCGGACGAAGTCCTTCCACCAGCGGTCCGCCTGCGCCATCGCGAACGCGATCCACCGGTCGTCCTTGCAGCGGTAGTGGTTCCACAGCGGGTTGAAGGCGTACTGCCGCGAGAAGCGTGGCATCTCGCCGCCCAACATGAGCCGCGAGGACACCGAGAGCCCCTGCAGCCAGGCCATCGCGCCGAGCAGCGAGACGTCGACCTCCTGGCCAACGCCGAAGCGCTCGCGGGTGAGCAGCGCCGTGACGATGCCGAAGGCAAGCATCGTCCCTGCCATCTGGTCCGCGATCGCCCCCTGGATCGCGAGCGGCGGCGAGCCCGGCTCGCCCACCGCCATCATGATGCCCGAGCGCGCGAGCCCGAGGTAGTCCATGCAGGGGCGCTCCGCATCGGGTCCGCGCCGCCCGAAGCCGCTGCCGTTCGCATAGATCAGGCGGGGGTTGATCCGCGACAGCGTCTCGTAGTCGAGCCCGGCGCGCGCGGCCGCGCCGGGGCGGAAGTTTTGCACGAACACGTCCGCTTTCTCGACCAGCGCGTGGACGATCTCGCGGCCCTCGGGCTGCTTCAGATCGAGCGCGATGCTGCGCTTCCCGCGGTTGTTCGCCTCGAAGTAGAAGTTCGGGCTGCCCGAGAGGTCGAGCCCGGAGGCGCGCAGCACGCCCCGGCCCGGGTCGCCGCCCACCCGCTCCTCGATTTTGATCACGTTGGCCCCGAGGTCGGAGAGGATCAGCGACGAGATCGGCCCCTGCTGCCAGATCGTCCAGTCGAGCACGCGGATGCCTTCGAGCGGTAACGGCATGGCAACGTCCTCCTGACTGCCAGTCCTCCCACTTTCTCCCGGCTCTAGACAAGCGACGGTCGTCCGGCTTTATCCGGAGGAATGGAGAAGGTGAACACGGTCACAGGAACCTGCACGCCGGACGAGCTCGGCCGCACCCTCGTGCACGAGCACCTGCTGGTCGGCTACCCGGGGTGGCAGATGGACGCCCTCGCGCCGCCCTTCGAGCGAAACGAGGCGAAGAAGCGCGCCGTCGAGGTGATGCAGCGCCTGAAGGAGCACGGCGTGAGGACCTTCCTCGACCCGTGCCCGATGGACCTCGGACGCGACCCGGAGTTCATGGCGGAGGTCGCGAGCGAGTCCGGCATGCAGATCATCTGCACGACCGGCGCCTACTTCGAGGAGCAGGGCCTCACCTACACCTTCCGCAACCTGCCGCTCGACGACATCGCGGCGATCTACGAGAAGGAGATCACCGAGGGCATCGGCCGAACCGGCATCAAGGCGGGAGCCATCAAGATCGCGACCGGCGCACACCGCGTCTCCGAGTACGAGCGCAAGCTGCTCGTCGCCGCGGCGCGCGCGGCGAAGCGCTGCAACGTGCCGCTCATCTCGCACACCCAGGAGGGCACGTGCGGCCCCGAGCAGATCGAGATCGTCACCGGCGAGGGCGTCCCGGCGCACCGTCTCCTGGTCGGACACTCGGACGGAATCGACGACCCCGACTACCACCGAAGAATCGTGCGCGCGGGGTCGTACATCGGATTCGACCGCCTCGGGATCGAGGTGATCCTACCCGACGCGATCCGCGTGAAGAACATCGCGAGCCTGGTGCGCGACGGCTACACGCGTCACGTCTGCCTGTCGCACGACTCCAACTGCGGCGCGTGGCTCGGACGGCCGATCTTCGGCCCGGGGCAGGTCTTCGATCCGGCGCTCATCCCCACGGTCCTGCCGAACTGGGAGCCGACGCACCTCTTCAAGCGCGTCATCCCGATGCTGCACGACGCGGGCGTGGACGACGACGCGATCCGGACCATGCTCGACGAGAATCCGGCGCGCTGGTTCCGCGGCACTCCGCTCGCATGAGCGGAACCATCCTCATCACCGGCGCCAACTCGGGCATCGGCAAGGCCGCCGCGACCGAGCTCGCGCGGCGCGGCGCGCACGTCGTCCTCACGGCGCGCGACCCGAGGCGCGGCGAGGCGGCTCGCGACGAGGTGCGCGCGAAGAGCGGCAACCCGAACGTGGACCTGCTGCTCGCGGACTTCACCTCGCTCGACGAGGTCCGGCGCCTCGCCAAGGAGGTGAACGAGCGCCTGCCGCGGCTCGACGTCCTGATCAACAACGCGGGCCTCATGCTGAGCGAGCGCAGGCTCACGCAGGACGGCTACGAGACGGTCTTCCAGGTGAACCACCTGGCACCGTTCCTCCTCACGTCGCTCCTCTTGCCGAAGCTCAAGGCGTCCGCGCCGGCGCGGATCGTGACCGTCACGTCGAACGCGCACAAGCGCGGCGGCCCGCTCGACTTCGACGACCTGCACGCGAGTCGCTCGTACACCCCGTTCGCGGTCTACGGCCGCTCGAAGCTCGCGAACATCCTGTTCACCCGTGAGCTCGCGCGGCGCATCGAGGGCTCGGGCGTTACCGCGAACTGCCTGCATCCGGGCGTCGTCGCGACGGGCTTCGCGGCGGACGGCGACACGAGCGGCCTCTTCCCGGTGCTGATGCGCATCGCCCGTCCCTTCATGCTGACGCCGGAGAAGGGTGCGGAGACGATCGTCTACCTCGCGACCTCGCCGGAGGTCGCGAGCGTGTCCGGGCGCTACTTCAGCCGCTGCCGCGAGGTGACGCCGCACGCGCTCGCGCGCGACGACGCGGCGGCGCGCCGGCTCTGGGAGGCGAGCGTCGCGCTGACCGGCGCCCCGGCGCTCGGCGGCGCGTGAGGGCCGCGGGCGCCGCGTTCCTCGCGCTGCTGCTCGGCCTTCTGCCGGGCGCGGCGCGCGCGGCGGACGACGCTCCCACTCCCGCCAACGCCCGCCAGGTTCCGGCGCGGCCGAGCGCCGGCTGCAAACGGAGCACGCTCGAGACCGGGCGGCGCCTCGAGCGCACGATCGACGTCGGCGGCACGGAGCGCCGGTACATCCTCGACGTCCCCGACGAGCTCGAGCCGGGCGAGCCCGTCCCGCTGCTCTTCGACTTCCACGGCATCGGGCACAGCGGCGCGGGCGTGTGGGACGTGTCGGGCTTTCGCGCGCTCGCGCCGCGCGAGCGCTTCATCACGGTCTACCCCGACGGCGCGCCGGTCTCCTTCAGCCGCGGCGAGCGCACGTTCGCGGGACGGGGCTGGGAGATCCGCACGCTCGAGGGGAACCGCGACGTCGCATTCACGCTCGCGCTGCTCGATCGGCTCGAGCGCGAGTTCTGCATCGATCGGGCGCGGGTCTACGCGAGCGGCTTCTCGAACGGCGGCTACTTCAGCCACGTGCTCGCCTGCGCGCGCGCCGACCGCTTCGCTGCGATCGCGCCGGTGGGCGGCGGGTGGCTCACCTGGCCGTGCAAGCCGTCACGCGCCGTGCCGGTGATGATCCACCACGGGCGGCAGGACCAGGTCATCGACGTGGCGGAGGCGCGCCGCGCGGAGCACGCCTGGCGCGAGATCGACGCGTGCGCCAACGGTGGTCCGGACGAGCCCGCCGCCGAGGGCACGACCTGCGTCACCGCGAACGGCTGCGCCTCGGGCGCGACGGTCGTCTACTGCGAGGGCGACTTCGCCCACCGCTGGCCCGCGGACGCGACCGAGCGCATCTGGGAGTTCCTCCGCTCGCACGCGCTCCCCGCGCCGTGAGCCGCGGCGCCGGAGCTCGGCGAAGCCCCGGCGCCGCTCAGTTCGCTCAGCTGCCGCGGTTCCGGCTCTTGTCGCCGTGCCGCTTGTGGACGTGATGGTGCCGCTTGATCGCGTCGAGCTCCTCGAGCGTGATCCCGCCGCTGCCGTCCGCGTCAAGCTTGGTAAATCGCTGCTGGTCGATGCGTGCGCGCATCAGCTCGTGGAACGAGGCGAACTCCGCCGCGTTGAGCGCGCCGTCATCGTCGACGTCGGCCTCGGCGAAGACCTCGTTGCGCAGCGCCTCCATCTCGGCCGGGTTGCCGTGCCCGGGGAACGCGAATGCGGTCGCGGGCAGGAGGAGTGCCGCACCGAGGGCCAGTCGTCTTGCAAGCTTCGTCATCGTTGAACTCCTTGGAACTCCTTGCATGATCGTGAGCGGCCCCTTCACCGAGCCGCACCGGTTGTACGGCTGAAACCCGCAAGTCCGTCGCTGGTCGCGGTCCGTCGCGCGTGCCGCGTGGCATGGCCCTTGCGCCCCCATGAGGTCGAATGAGCATCACACGGTACCTCGACCTCGATCCGCGTCCGGCCCCGGACGTCGAGCGAGGGTCGATCTTCTTCGTCGGTACGGCGACCATGCTGATCGAATTTGCGGGCTTCACCGTGCTCACCGATCCGAACGGCCGTGGCGCACGCTCGAGGTCGGCGGCACGTCGCTCGCCTTCGGCTTCGAGTCGAGCGACTTCGCCGACGTGAACTTCCCCTTCCCCTTCGCGGCGCGCCTCGACTACGCGCTCGACGGGCCGACGCTCGTCGCAACCGTCGAGCTCGTCTCCCGCGCCGACGAGCCCATGCCCGCCGGCATCGGCTTCCACCCGTACTACCGCCGCACCCTGCTCGACGACGACGAGCAGGTCGCGATCGAGGCGCAAGTCGAGCGCGCCTACGCGGAGCTCGTGCCGACCGGGCCTGCGCTGCCGGTCCGCCCGGAGCAGGACTTCTCGCGCCTCCGCCCGCTCGGCACGGGAAGCTTCGACACCTGCTTCGCCGGCTGGGACGGCCGGGCGCGGATCGGGTGGCCGGCCTCCGGCGTTCGCGCGCGGATCGCGTGCGAGCCGCCGCTCGACCACCTGATCCTCTTCGCGCCGCCCGGCAAGCCGTTCTTCGCTCTCGAGCCGGTGAGCAACGCGAACGACGGGTTCAACCTGGCGGAGCGCGGCGACCCGGACGCCGGCGTGCGCGTGCTCGCGCCGCGCGAGCGTCTGCGCGGGACCTTCCGCTTGACGATCGAGCGCTGAGCGCGGCGGCCGCACCCGGCGCCCCGCATCCAGGCGCTCAAACGACGAGGGCCCCGGCCGAATCCCGGCCGGGGCCCTCCGTCAGGCGGAACGGGCGATCAGACCGGCGGCTTGCAGCGCACCGTCGTCTGCGCCTTGTTGAACCGGCACTCGGTGCCGTACTCGGCCTCCGTGCACTGACCCGTGAGCTCGGCGTTCGGCGGATCGAGCACGACCGTCGCCTTGAGCGGCAGGTCCGCCGGCGTCACGTCGTACGCGCCGTCGCGCGCCCGGACGCGGAACTTGAACTTGCCCGGCTCCTTACGCAGCTCGTTCACCGTCACGGTGAAGACGCCGTTGTTCAGCGGCGGGCCGTTGTTCTTGTAGTAGAAGCCGCCACGGCCGTTGTCGCGCCAGCCGTTGCCGGTCAGCGGCGAGTAGTTCCCCGGCGGGACCTGCGCGTCGACGATGATGTCGTTCTGCGCGTCCTGCAGGATGAACCGGAAGCCGTTGTTCAGCAAATCGACCTTCGGGTCGTGCGGCATCACCGCCGTCCCGCTGTAGCTGATCTTGTCGCTGCCCGGATCCTTGTCGAAGACGCGGACGTACAGGCGCGGCTTGAAGACCTGCGAGTTGGTGAAGTTGTTGCACATGTCGCAGACGTTCCCGTCGCCGTCGCCATCGTCGTCCTCCTGGCCCGGGTTCGGGATCGTCGCGCAGTTGTCGAAGGCGTCGCAGTGCGTGTCGCCGTCCTGGTCGGGCAGCACGTCGTCGGCCGGGCAGTCGACGTTCGCGCCATCGCAGACCTCCTCGACGTCGCACTGATCGACCGCCGGGCGGCACACCTCGCCGAGCGGCTTCACGTCGTCGGGGGGGCAGGCGGCGGCGTCGCCGGTGCAGCTCTCTGCGACGTCACAGACGCCAGCCGCGGCACGGCACTCCGTACCCGCGTCGACGAAGCCGTTCGGCGGGCAGGTGCCGTTCAAGCCGTCGCAGACCTCGGCGACGTCGCAGATGCCCGCTGACGCGCGGCACTCCGTGCCGGCCGGGTGGAGCGCATCGGGCGGGCAGGCCTTGCCCACGCCGTCACAGACCTCGGCCGGGTCGCACGCGCCGACCGATTCGCGGCACTCGGTGCCACCCATCTTCACCGCGTCCGCCGGGCAGTTGACGTTCGTGCCGTCGCAGACCTCGGCGACGTCGCACAGGCCGCTGGTGGCGCGGCACTCCGTGCCGGCCGGGACGCGCGCATCGGCCGGACACGAAGGCCCGATTCCGGTGCAGCTCTCCGCCAAGTCGCAGGCGCCCGCCGCGGCGCGGCACGGGGTGCCGGCGCTCTTGAAGTCGTCCGCCGGACACGCGGCGCTCGAGCCGGTGCAGGCCTCGGCGACGTCACAATCGTCCGCCGCCACGCGGCAGATCGTTCCGGCGCTCACGAAGCCGTTGGCCGGGCACACACCGCTCGCGCCGCTGCAGGTCTCGGCGACGTCGCACTCGCCTGCCGCCTCCCGGCAGGTCTGCCCGGCTGGGCGGAAGGTGCAGTTCGCGGTGCAGCACGAGGTCGCCGAGCCGTTCGCGGCGCCCTCGTCGCACTGCTCGTTCGCGCCGCCGCCGTCGACGACGCCGTTCCCGCAGAGCGGCGTGACGGTCACGATGATGAAGTGGCCGTCGTCGTTGATGTTGCGGCTCCCCCGGCCCGGGTAGTCGCCGGCGCTCTCCCCGCCGTAGTCGATGGCGTAGCCGCCGCGGATCGCGCACTCGTCGCCGCCGTTAAAGATGCTCGTCGAGTTGCTCCGGCAGCGCTGGTTCCAGTCGAACTGCAGCGTGTGGACGTTGTTCGCGCCGTTGCTGACCGCCGTGATGGTGAAGGTCGTCGACGCGTCGATCGAGACGTTCGCGTTGCCGCTGCCGCTGTTCTGCGCCGGGTCGGGGAGGCTCGTCGTGCCGGACACGACCCCCGGGCCGGAGTGGGTGAAGGTCACCCCGCTCGAATCCATGAGGCCGTTGGCGCCGTCGTCCACGCGGGTCATGGCGGCGTTGCGCCGGGACGTCACCGTCAGGCGGTAGGCGCCGGGCGTGTTCACGGTGAACGTGACGCTGTGCCGGGAGTTCGCCGAGCGGTCCTCGTCCGTGCCAAGCCCGGAGTCCGTGCCCAGCACGTAGCGGTAGCGCGACGTGAAGCTCGTCGAGCTCTGTGACGTGATGGCGACCGTCGACTTCCACTGGTAGCTAGAGAGAAGCTCGTCCTGGAAGAAGTCGGCGGTGCTGCCCGCTTTGCTCGCCGAGATGTTGCTGAGCTGGGCGGAGGCCGGAACCGCCGAGAGCGCGACGGTGAGCACTGCCAGAAGAGCGGGCTTCGGGATACGGGAGGCGGAACAAGCGAGGAAGCGGAGCAGGTCTGTCACTGGGCTACCCTCCTGTCGTGCGTTACGCGTGGCTCCTCTTTCGGTGCCACTCGAGGGAGAGGCATCGGAGGCAAGCAGGCTCACGAGCCGAGATTTCAAGACAAAGGATGAGATCGCTCGGCACCAAGACGCGGCAAGGGTATCCACCTCGCATGGAGGATGTCAAGAATCTTTCGTGGTGAAAGCGCCACGTCGGGCGCGAGAATGCGCCACGACGGCGGGGGCGCGCGCCGCGAAGCGCTGCAGCCGTGCAAGAAACGCCCGTTTCGTTCAAGAGCCGCGCGCTTCGTTCAAGAGCTGAGCGACGCGCGGGATGCGCTCCGCTCGGGCGAGCGGGCTCCCGTGCCGTGACAGCGGCTGGCGACGAGCGCGCCGCTCAGCCGGCGAAGCCGCGCACGTAAGGCAGCCGCGTCCCGGTCGCGCGCACCTCGGGCAGCGCGTCGACCAGGATGCGGGTCGCGTCCCAGGTGCCCTCGAGGAGCTGCGTGCGGGCCCCTTCGGGGATCGCGACAGGGTAGGTGACGCCGCGGTAGGTCGCGGTCCGCGTCTCGAGATCGACCGTCAGCTCGTGCGCCGGGTCCTCCTCGATCGCGCGCATGAGCCGCGCCACGTCCTCCTCGCTCGCCGTGACGCACGGGACGCCCATCGCGACGCAGTTGCCGAAGAAGATGTCGGCGAAGGATTCGCCGACGAGCGCCTTGATCCCCCAGCGGTAGAGCGCCTGCGGCGCGTGCTCGCGCGACGAGCCGCAGCCGAAGTTCTTGTTCACGACCGCCACCCGCGGCCCTTTCGCACGGTAGCGCGGGTCGTTCATCGGGTGCGGCAGCTCGGTGCCGTCGGCGGCGAAGCGGACGTCGTAGAAGGCGAGGTCGCCGAGGCCGTCGAAGGTGATCGCGGTCATGAAGCGCGCCGGGATGATGCGGTCGGTGTCGATGTCGTTGCCCGGCAGCGGGATCGGGCGTCCCGCGACCCGGCGCACCGGAAGGAGCGCCGACTCCCGCTTCTCGCTCGTGCTCATCGCTCGCCTCCCGCACTGCGGAGCATCTCGCGCACGTCGGTCACCGCGCCGTTGATCGCCGCCGCGGCGACCATCGCGGGGCTCATGAGCAGCGTCCGGCCCGAGGGGCTCCCCTGCCGGCCCTTGAAGTTGCGGTTGCTCGACGAGGCGCAGACCTGCCGGCCGACCAGCTTGTCCGCGTTCATCGCGAGGCACATCGAGCAGCCGGGCAGGCGCCACTCGAAGCCCGCCCGGATGAAGATCTCGTGGAGCCCCTCGGCCTCGGCCGCGCGCGCCACCTGCTGCGAGCCCGGCACGACGAGCGCCTTCACGCCTGGCTTGACGCGCCCGAGCTTCGCGACCCGCGCCGCCTCGCGCAGATCGGACAGCCGGCCGTTGGTGCACGAGCCGATGAACGCGACGTCGATCTTGGTCCCGGCGATGCGGTCGCCGGGCTTCCAGCCCATGTAGTCGTAGGCGTCGGTGACGGTCGAGCGCTCGTCGGCCGAGAACTCCGCGGCCGACGGGATCGGCTCGCCGACCCCGATCGCCTGCCCGGGGTTGATCCCCCAGGTGACGGTCGGCGCGATCTCCTCGCCGGCGATGATGACGACGTCGTCGTACGAGGCGTCGGGATCCGACGCGATCTCGCGCCACCAGCGGGTCGCGGCCTCGAAGGCGGCGCCCTTCGGCGCGAACTCGCGACCGCGCAGGTACTCGATCGTCGTCGTGTCGGGGTTCACGTAGCCGAGCCGTGCGCCCCCCTCGATCGACATGTTGCAGACGGTCATCCGCTCTTCCATCGACATCGCCTCGAGGACGGGACCCGCGTACTCGTACGCGTAGCCGACTCCTCCCTTGACGCCGAGGCGGCGGATGATGTGCAGAATGACGTCCTTTGCGTAGATGCCCGGCGCGAGCTTGCCGGTGACCTCGACGCGCCGGACCTTGGGGCGGGCGATCGCGAGGCACTGGCTCGCGAGCACGTCACGCACCTGGCTCGTGCCGATGCCGAAGGCGACCGCGCCGAACGCCCCGTGCGTGCTCGTATGGCTATCGCCGCACGCGATCGTCATGCCGGGCTGGGTGAGCCCGAGCTCCGGGCCGATCACGTGGACGATCCCCTGATGGCCGGTCTCGGGACCGAAGAAGCGGATGCCGAACTCGCGGCAGTTGCGCTCAATCGCGCTCATCATCTGCTCGGCCTGGTTGTCGGCGAGCGGCCGCGCCTGCGAGTCGGTCGGGATGATGTGGTCGACGGTCGCGAACGTGCGGTCGGGGAACGGGACGCCGAGGCCCGCCTCGCGAAGCATCGAGAACGCCTGCGGGCTCGTCACCTCGTGCACCAGGTGCAGGCCGATGAAGAGCTGGGTCTGGCCCGACGGAAGCTCGCGCACCGTGTGCAGGTCCCAGACCTTGTCGAGCAGGTTCTTGCCCATCCTACGGTGGGTAATCGTCGCCGGGCGGCCACGCAAAAGCGCGAAGCTCCGCGGAGCGCGCTCCGCTTCCACGGCCGTCGAGCCCTTGCACCAGCCCCCGGGGCCGTGACACGAGACGGCTTCGTTTCGTGACCGATCCGGCACCGCTCATGGAACGGCTGGTCGCCCTCGAGACCGAGCGGACGCGCGCCTGGCTCGAGCGGGACCGGGCGCGGCTCGAGGCGCTGCTCGACGACGAGTTCGTCGAGATCAATGCGGTCGGCCGTCTCGACAGGCGCCGGGTCCTCGAAGAGCTGTTCCCGAGCGTTCGGCTCCTCTCGCTCGAGCCCGCGGACTACCTGCTGCTCCCGGCGGGCGAGGACGCAGCGCTGCTCACCTGCTGCTGCACGGAGAGGATCGAGATCGAGGGCAAGACGATCTAACGGAGTAGGGAGCAGGGTTGCCCCTGCCCCCCTCCACAGATCCGGACGTGCGGCATTACCGCATCCGGCTCCCACCTTGGGTGACGA
>FWPU01002045.1_pt1 | contig 57676 bp, 52 predicted proteins | sample 2228361 | NCBI WGS metagenome assembly FWPU01 (sample SAMEA103939777, study PRJEB20133) | metagenome | reverse complement strand
TTTTCAATTCATAAGCAGCCAATGAGACAAACTCGCTTTTCGCCAAGTTGGCAGCCTGAACCGTTGCATATAGTTGCGCGTTGGATATTGATATCGCAGCGTGATCGCTTAAACGCGACAAGAATTGCAAAATATCCTCTCGCTCTCCATCTCTATCATAATGAACAAATAACTTTTGAACCTGCCTACTTTGAAGTGCTAAAGAGAAAGGTAAAAAGTCTGAGGGAATTAACCCATCTACGAATCTATTCAATTCATTTGAATAACCCACAGTAGCAAAGACATGCACTCCTGCATCAGAAACGATTCCTATCAAGCCTGTATCTGCACCCGATTGGCTCACACACCATTCCAGGGTAATTCGTAAAACATGTTCGAGATCGAGGCTTGCATATAATTCTCTATCAATTCTGCTATTGTGAATGGCAGATGATCGCCCTTACCAATGACCTCAATGGCAGCAACAGTTTCATCCCCCAATCTCATAGGAACGATCAATAGATTGTTTACCATTTCTTCAAGGTAAAAGGCATAATGAAAATAATTCCTCCTTTGATCTTTCAAAACGATGTAAAAATCCACGGTTGGTATTACCTGATTAAATTGTGCATAGACTAATGCTAAGAAATCATCAAAATTCGAGGTGAAATTGATACCCTCAGCCAGCCGCCCAAGGATGTTCAATTCACGGATGCGTTGCTCAAATTCCGCCAAAGTATAAAACTGCGAAATAACACTTATTTATCGCTCACGCAATTCTTCTAGGAAAATCACATCCTCTTTTGTATATGGATGAACATCGGCTTTTAAGCCGAGAGCCATTCACCCAAGCAATCGTTGCTGAGCGCGCAAAGGAATGAATAAACTTGTTCCCAATAAAGCCAAACGAGCGCGATCGGTGTCAGAGGGGGTTGAAACATTTGTTACCTCGTCAATGAATATGATTCCCTCCGATCGGGATAATAATTGCACAAACCAACTATTTGGCATGAACGAAATATCACTAAGAGGTTACAAATAAAACAAAATCATTGCGTATCTTTTCTTTGGGTTTATGATTAATATTACAAATCCAAGAATGAAATAGACGAACCCGATAAGATAACCTATGTTACGATAAGAAAGTGACAGTAAACTCGATTCCTGAGTAGGTGGAAAAATTTGACCAATAAAAATTAAGTAAGAAAAAATCAAATACAATCAAATGACATAGTTTTTCAAACCATTGAGGGTTATCTTTGAAAAAAACAGTGAAGTAGATTTTATAGAAGTAGATTTTATACGAGTTGTGAACATCCCAATTGTCTAAATAGAAAAATCAATAATTATTGATTTATTTCATTCTACTTCTATAAAGAATCGTCTTCTTTTTAGAATACCATAAATCAATAGGGACTCTGCATTTCCACCCTGACACAAACGAAAGTCTTTTTTCTACCCATTGTCCTTAATGAAATTCTACAAACATACCTCGGGGTGATGTAGATGTGCCAATAGAATATTTTTCACATCAAATAATCTTTCGCTTTGCCACAATTGAACTCAATATGCTAAAATCACATCATGTCTGTTCGCATTATCTTCATGGGCTCTCCGGAATTTGCCCTGCCTTCTTTGAAAGCGCTTGTTGAAAGCCGTTATTCGATTGTAGGTGTTGTTACTCAGCCAGATCAACCTGCTGGTAGAGGTAGAAAATTAACCCCTCCGCCAGTGAAGGTTCTCGCATTACAACTTGGTCTTCCCATCATCCAACCGGAAAAATTGAAAAACCCTCAAACAATGGAGCAATTGCTATCCTGGCACCCAGACATAATCATTGTGGTTGCATTTGGACAGATTCTGCCAAGGGAAGTGCTCAATCTACCCAGATATGGTTGCATTAATGTGCATGCTTCACTATTGCCAAGATGGCGTGGTGCGGCTCCAATTCAAGCCGCAATCCTCCACGGAGACAAGGAAACGGGCATTACTATCATGAAAATGGATGAGGGATTAGATACAGGTCCTATCCTTAGACAAAAATCCATCACAATTGAACCAGATGACACCGCCGGTTCCCTAAGTAAACATCTTGCACAACTCGGTGCTGAATTGCTCATTGAAACACTTCCCTTATATTTGAATGATAAAATAGTCCCCCAACCCCAAGATGATGCAAAAGCCTCTTATGCACCCATGCTCAAGAAGTCGGATGGTGAGTTAGATTTCTCCAAACCCGCGAATATTCTAATTCGACAGATTCGTGCATATAATCCTTGGCCTGGAGCATTCTTCACTTGGCATGGACAGCCAATCAAAATCCTTCGTGCCCACGAAAATGAAGAAGATGACCTAGTCGGTAAATTCAATTTACAACCCGGTATTAGAGTTGTTTTTCATGATCAACCCGCAATATGCACCGGAAAAGGCATTCTGGTATTAGATGAAGTACAACCAGCAGGTAAAAAAGCCATGCAGGGAAAAGCCTTTTTACTCGGTGCAAGAGAGTGGTCTGATATAAAGATATGAACAAATTGATTGTTACTTGACAACACCATAGAATAACGGAAGCGGTTGCACTGGTATGTTACTCCAGCGATGCGCATCGAGTAAACGTTCCTTTGCATCGCGAAGCTTTAATTCATCATTCGCATGAATTGTAAATAAAGGTTCACCCTCGTTCACATAATCACCAACCTTGTGATGAACCTCAATCCCAACTGCATAGTCAATCAAATCACCCTTTTTATTACGACCAGCACCAAGCAAAACAGAGGTCATCCCAATGGTGCGCGCGTTAATCATTTCAAGGTAACCTGATTGAGGTGAGTTGACCGTTTCAATGTACTTTGCTTTCGGTAATTGATGAGGTTCATTGATAAAACGTACATCACCACCTTGAGCCCTTACCAAAGCCTCAAACCGGTCCCATGCTTTTCCATCTTTGATGTTATTATTTGCTTTATCTTTACCTTCCTCAACAGTTTGAACAAAGCCCCCCATCAAAAGCATATAGGCTGCAACCGTTAAACAATGTTCTTTGAAGTCCTGAGGTCCTTGATCGTGCAAAGTTTGGATAGCTTCGCGCAATTCCAATGCATTTCCTATGGTATAACCTAACGGTTGGTTCATATCGGAAAGTAAAGCGATTGCTTGCCGATTGGTAAGTTTTGCAATGGATACCATCATTTCGGCTAACGAACGTGCTTCTTCAAGCCTATCTACAAAGGTTCCTATGCCAACTTTTACATCCAAAACAATAGCCTGCGCGCCGGCTGCAATCTTTTTACTCATTACCGAAGAAGCAATGAGCGGAACCGATTGAACCGTGCCAGTTACATCGCGTAAAGCATATAATTTGCCGTCGGCAGGTGCCAGTTCTTCCGTCTGTCCGGCTAAAACCAAGCCAATCTCTTTCAATTGAGTTATAAATTCTTGAATTGTCAAATTAGAACGAAAACCAGGGATAGACTCCATCTTATCCAGAGTACCACCGCTATACCCTAACCCATGTCCAGAAATCTTTCCAACCGGTAACCCGCTAGCAGCTACGACGGGTAAAACGACTAACGTAGTCTTATCACCGACGCCACCGGTAGAATGCTTGTCTACTGCTATGGGAACAACATTCGATAAATCAAGCACTTTCCCTGAGGTTGCCAAAGCCAAGGTTAAATCTGCCGTCTCACGAGGTGTCATACCTCTTAGAGTAACAGCCATTGCCCATGCAGAAACTTGGTAATCTGGAATCTCGCCACGAGAAAACCCTTGAACAAAAAACTCAATTTCTTCCCGTGTTAACTCTTCACCATCTCGCTTCTTGATAATGATATCTACAGCGCGCATAACTCTCTAACCTTTGTCCATATCTCATTGAACATGTCTTTTGTAAGCCGTTTTGTTTGGGTATTTTGGCGACTAGGATGGTAGGATGCAACTAAAAAAGGCAACCTTTCACCTAGTTTATATACATTCCCGTGTTGAAATTGTATCTTTGGGATTGTATAACCAAGAGAACGATAGATTCGCAATGTATTTTCAAAAGCGATTCTTCCCAGTGTAACAACAACCAACAACTTATCTAGTAACTCAATTTCTCTCTTCAAATAAGGCAGGCATTGACCAATTTCCCAAGCATTAGGTTTATTTCCCGGTGGAACACACCGACAGATTGCACTGATGAAAACATCGTATAACTCAAGTGGAGAGTTCTTACTCAAACATTCGGGATGGCTTGCAAAATTATTCTGATAAAGGGCATTATAAAGGAAGTTTCCAGAACTATCTCCACAAAACATTTTACCCGTTCGGTTAGCACCATGGGCTCCAGGAGCCAACCCAACGATGAGGACCTTTGCATGAATATCACCGAATCCAGGTACCGCTTTGCCCCAATATTCTTCGTTTTGAAACGCTTTGCGGCGTTGGCAGGCAACCTTTTCACGCCACTCCACCAACCTAGGACAAAGGCGACACGAGATGATCCGTTCCTCATGCTCCTTCCACAATCTTTCAATGTCTTTGTCCTGATCGTTCACCTTGCAAGCCCATGTTTTCATTGGATCGAATTCTTAGAGTATCAACATCGCATCGCCAAATGAATAGAAGCGATAGCGTTCTCGTTTTGCAACTTCATACGCTCTTGAAATGAGTTCTCGTCCGGCAAAGGCACTAACCAACATCAGTAAAGTGGATCGAGGTAAATGAAAATTTGTAATCATGGAATCGACGGCTCGAAACATAAATCCAGGAAGAATGAATAATTCGGTGTATCCCTCAAATGGTGTAACAATTTCTTCCGGTGTAGCAAGTTGAGCAGCTGTCTCGAGAGTTCTTACAACGGTAGTGCCAACAGCAATGACTCGACCGCCGCGTTTGCGTGTTTGATTGATGATTTCAGCAGTTTCTCTTGGTAATGAACACCACTCGCTGTGCATTTTGTGTTCGTGTGGATTTTCTTCCTTAACCGGGGTAAAAGTATCTAAACTGATATGCAAGACCACGGAAGCAAAATGGAAGCCTTGACTTTGAAGAGATGAAATTAATTCTTTAGTGAAATGTAGCCCGGCTGTTGGGGCGGCAACGGAGCCAGGTTCCTTGGAATATACTGTTTGATAACGTTCTAGGTCTTTTAATGTTGTACGAATATAGGGAGGCAAGGGAACATGGCCGACCTCAGATAAAAAATTTTCCGGAGGTTCAGCAAACCATATCAATCGTCTTGCACCCTCGAGAACGGCTACAATCTCCGCCTTCGGCCCAGATACAATTTGGAGTTGAACCCCTTCCCCCAATCTTTTTCCACCAACCAGTGCTTCCCAAACATCCGGTTGATGGGTTTTCTTCAATAGTAGTAATTCAACACTCCCGCCAGTGGCAATCTTTTTCCACCAACCAGTGCTTCCCAAACATCCGGTTGATTGGTTTTCTTCAATAGTAGTAATTCAACACTCCCGCCAGTGGGAATTTTTTTGGCGAATAACCTGGCTTTGATAACCCTTGTTTGATTGACAACGAATACATCACCAGGGGTTAAGAACTTCCCGATCTCTCGAAAAGTTGCATGTTGGATGATACCTTCATCACGCTTCAATACCATTAAACGGGCAGCATCTCGAGGCTCAATAGGAGTCTGAGCGATGAGTTCATGAGGAAGTTCGTAATCGAAATCCTTCGTCATTAATCGTTCATTCATAAAGATGCTTACTTCACTTCATACGAAGATCACTTGAAAAACCGGACAATGATGTTTAATAAAATCGTCAATATCAGCGAAAGCAAAAGAGAAGTTGCAAGAGGAAATAAACACGTAAAATTGTCAGTTTGAATACGAATATCTCCTGGCAAGCGTCCGATGGGTATCTTCCATTCAGAAATATTCCACCGAGCAACAAGATACATTATTGCTCCGAGTACTATGAGAACCACACCTAATATGATGATCATACGAGCAAGAAAAAGCACTGTTTGATTCATCATACCCTATCCTCTCCTGAAGTTGATAGGATGAAATAATTTGAAGGAGGTAAGTCGTTCATAAGGTTTTTCAAAATAACCGAGGTTGAGTTCTCTCTGAGTATGGGATATTGAGGTGCTCATATGCCAAACGAGTAGCAATTCTTCCTTGTGATGTACGTTCCAAATAACCAAGTTGCAACAAATACGGTTCGACCACATCCATGATGGTGTCAGGTTCTTCGCTCAAGGAAGCAGCAATTGTATTCAAGCCCACTGGTCCACCATCATACTTCTCGATGATGGTAAGCAATACACGACGATCCATTTCATCTAACCCCATCTCATCTATATTCAGTAAATCAAGCGCTTGCCGGGCAACTTGAGCAGAAATAATGCCATCTGCGCGAACGATAGCATAATCACGCACACGACGCAGTAGACGCAATGCTACCCGTGGGGTACCGCGTCCGCGGCGAGCAATCTCTTCAACACCCCCAGGTTCAATTGCGACGCCAAGTACCTTTGCACCTCGGGTTACAATTTGTTCCATAGATTTCCGATCATAGTAATCAAGATGATATACGACTCCAAAGCGTGCTCGTAATGGAGCAGTAATCAACGCCAATCGGGTGGTTGCTGCAATGATGGTAAACTTTGGCAACCTCAACCGAATGGAACGAGCAGAAGGACCTTTACCTATGACGATGTCGAGTGCAAAATCCTCCATGGCAGGATACAACACTTCTTCAACAACGCGTCCCAATCGGTGAACTTCATCAATGAAAAGAATATCTCCCATCTTCAAATTCGTTAGAATCGCAGCAAGATCGCCCGGACGTTCTATAGCGGGTCCAGATGTAACCTTGATACTCACTCCCATCTCATTGGCAAGAATGTGCGCCAAGGTCGTTTTCCCTAAGCCGGGCGGACCGTAAAACAATACATGATCCAATGGTTCTCTACGTTGGCGAGCAGATGATATTAATATTTGAAGGTTTTCTCGCACGCCATCCTGCCCAATCAATTCGTTTAAGGTGCGTGGGCGCAAGGTTAGATCGAGATTATCCTCATTATGAGTTTCGGGGCTTACTAATCGATCTGTTTGAGAATCCATGATAATTGATTATAACCTTTTACAGATTATTCATTAGATATCCGCCTGTTTTTTCTAAACAAGCAATAAATATCCAATAACCGATATAATTCTAACTATGAAAATGCGGCTTGATTTTCGTAAAATAATTATATTTTGGAATTTTTCGTTATTGTTCATGTTATGGTCACTTCTAAAATTTGTGCCGAATTACGGCTATGCGAATTTCAACCTTCCTAAACCATCTTCATTCTCAACCGAGTTCAAAAGCATGGTGAATAAATCTAAGGTTACATCAATTAATTCTAATCTCCTAGAATATTCTCCGATTTCTCAACATCCTAATGTATATCATCCACCCTACGAAAATGATCTACTACCACCCGATGATACAAACTCTTCTGTCAATAAACCTCTAATTAATCCTGGTAGAGCAGTTATATATATACCTGTCATTGGTGGTGCTGATAAAATCGCCTTCATAAATGACAATGAAATTTGGACTATTAATGTAGATGGCAGCAACCTTGTCCAACTGACGCATGATGGATTGATGAAATCACATCTACATTGGTCACCTGATGGAGAAAGAATAATTTATATCAACGGCAAATGCCTTCAAACGGTAGATATCATATCCCATCAAATAGAAACCATCCTTTGTTTTGAATTTACACATCAAATAGAAACATTTGAATTTTCTAAAGAGGGGCAATATATTGCCCTCATATTCGATCGAAAGTTATATATCGTCCCTTATCAACCGGAAAAAATCAAAAAGGTAAGAGATTTATCGGATTTAGTCAACGTATCATGGTGCCCTTTCTTATCTCCACTTAACCATTATGGAGATGTTGTAGAAGTAAAATTTATTCAATGGTCAAATGATAACCAACGCATAGCTATCTTGACTCCTGGCAGGGAAGATGATAACGATCTAATCTTATTATTGAACATTTCTCAATGTAATGGAGTGATGAAAAAAATTGACGAGTTCCCTTCAAAGAGGTTTGTTATAAGCAATAAACCGAACGGTAATACCATTCAAAACTTTACATGGGATGGGGAGTACCTCTTTGTTTTTTCTAATGTCCAAAATCGCGAGGGGTTTGGCAATCTTTGGTTATACGACGCTGCAATACATCAAGCGGAGATAATCAACCCAATTAATCGGTCTTGTTGTTATCGGGATACCCAATGGAGTCCAGATAATCGTTACCTATTATTTCTCTTTCAAAATCACCGCAAGTCATCCCCCGCTCTCTTTTATGTTCCATTTGGAACTCTTGACACATCAATGAGATATGCACCATTACCCTTGCCAAAAGATTTTTTTACGAAACCTGGAGATGTCGCTTTTCTAACCTTAAGACCTGCAAAGTAATATGCTCAACCGACATAGGCTACAATCTTACCGAAGTCAGACCTATCGCTCATTGTTGAGCAATTGTATAAGAACCAAAGAAGAGGCAGTTAATTTTGTCAAAGAGCGAGGATTCATATTTTTCTGGCCAATCAAAGGTATTTTACTTCCCAGCCTTTGGGTAGCCGTTGCTGGAGACCGCCCGGTAGCCGATAATCACGATGACCCAGGTCACATTACATGGGATTGGAAAGACTCTTCACTCGGAGGACATGACTGGTATTATGCCAAAATATTAAGAAAAAAAGCCACTTTAATTTCACTGGATGTGGTCCCTTATTTTTACGCACTTTCCGAAAGTTATGGGGACCCTGAGGAAGATTATATAGCCCTTTATAAACGAGGATCCCTTACCCAAGAAGCAAAGTTGGTTTATGAAGCCATACTTCACCAAGGGGCTATGGATACCATAGAACTAAAGCGAGTCACACGAATGACCGGTAGAGGTAGCGCATCCCGATTTGATAAAGCGCTTGTTGACCTACAAGCGGATTTCAAGATCGTTCCTGTGAAAGTGACACAGGCTGGTGGATGGCGCTATGCCTTCTGCTACGATTTAGTTTTTCGCCATTATCCTGAGATAGTGGAAAAAGCACGCTTCATTTCCGAAAGGCAGGCAAGACTTAAACTCATCGAATTGTATTTTCGGTCAGTTGGTGCCGCCACCATCCAAGATGTTTTAAGGATCTTTCAGTGGGAATTCCATCACGTCAACCAAGCCATTCAAACATTAGTTGAAAAAGGGATTCTAGTTCAAGCAAAACCTTGCGATCAAGAACATCATCAAAGTCAATGGATTGCAATTCGTGATCTTGTGGAAAATACACCTTAGGGCAAGAAATAGCGTTTGATAAACCATTGCATGGTCATCTCCCGAAAGTCAATGACCGAATTTCCTCAATTAATCGTTCACGCGGATTGGAGTGTTCATCAAAATAAACGATGGTCAACCTATGCCAGACTGAATTCTAATGACCACTATGTTGTCGAAGACATTCGTCCTGTTGATGTTCCACAAGACTTTATTGATCAAGTAAAGCACCAAGTCAACAAAGATGCGAACGTTTTAATTGGATTTGATTTTCCAATTGGTCTACCCAATGCTTATGCACAAATTGCTGGAATTGACAACTTTTTAGCCATTTTGCCAGAATTTGGAAAAGGAAAATGGGGAAATTTCTATAAGGTCGCAAACATCAAGGAGGAAATTCATATCTATCGCCCTTTTTATCCACAAAAGCCAGAGAATAAATCGTTAAACGATTTGCTCGAACAATTACATCTTTCAAAAATCAACGATTTACGTAGGCGATGCGAGGATGCCTATCCTCGTGGAAGGGCTGCCTCGCCTCTTTTTTGGACTCTTGGAGCTCAGCAAGTGGGAAAGGCAGCCATGAATGGTTGGAACGAAGTCATCACACCCGCAATATCGAATCCCCATATGGACATTGCCATATGGCCTTTTTCGGGTCGTTTGAAAGAACTGATGAGAACAAGTAAGACGATTTTGGTAGAAACTTACCCATCAATGTATCTGAAAATGATCTTGCCAAATTATCCCAAAGGAAGATTCAGCAAACGTTCTCAGAACGATCGGTTGTCAATCTCCTCCTATTTACTGGAGTGGACGAAGACGAATTATATCCATCTAAAACATTCCATTGTTGATTTGATTCAAAATGGATTCGGGAGTGAAATGAATGCTGAAGATAAATTCGATTCATTCATTGGGCTATGTGGAATGATATCTATCATCACCAAGTGGAATGAATTCTATGAACCCAAGGATAACTACATTAGAAATATTGAAGGATGGATTCTAGGTAGGCTTCCATAACATATTGAGAATCAATCTTATACATATTTAGGAATTTGGAGAGGTTAAAATGTTTGCTCACCCATCTAGCCATGAAGAAATTAGAACGATTGAAAGACATATTCTAGAAGAACAACGCACTCATCCTGAAGCAACTGGGGTGTTGACGAGCCTTTTGTATGACATTGCTCTAGCCGGAAAAGTCATCGCAAGTCAAACCGTTCGGGGTGGCTTGGTTGAAATCCTTGGTCGCGCTGGAACGACAAATATTCAGGGTGAAGAAGTTATGAAATTAGATGTCATCGCAGATCGCACAATCTACCTGATAAATGACCATACGGGTCGTCTTGCAGTGATGGCATCTGAAGAACATGAGAACATTTTGCCCATTTCAGAAAGGTATTCTATTGGTAAATATGTCCTCCTCTATGACCCTTTGGATGGATCCTCAAACATTGACTACAATATAAGCACAGGTACAATCTTTGCAATATATCATCGTAAAAGTTCATCCGGACCGGGTACATTGGAAGACTGCTTACAAAAAGGTCGTAACCTTGTTGTCGCGGGATACTTGATTTATGGGACCAGTACAATGATGGTCTATACGACCGGGTCAGGTGTGCATGGCTTTACTTTAGACCCTTCCGTAGGCGAATTTTTACTAACCCACCCAAACATCCGTATCCCAAGCAAACCAAAATATTATAGTGTCAACCAAGGATATGAGAAATATTGGAGTAAGGGGGTACAATACTTCACCAAATATCTACAGGGGATGACTGAGGATACAGATTATCCCAAAGGATTATCCCTACGTTATATCGGATCTCTGGTTGGAGATTTTCATCGAAACTTGATTGGTGGAGGTGTTTTCTATTACCCAGCAGATAACAAAGACCCTAATTATCCTCATGGAAAACTACGCTTGATTTATGAGGCGGTACCCCTGGCATTTATAGCGGAACAGGCTGGAGGCTATGGCTCGGATGGCACACAAAATCTTTTAGATATTCAACCTACATCCTTGCATCAAAGGACTCCCGTATTTATTGGAAACAAGGAATTAGTACAAAAAGCAGAAGATTTCATTCGCGTTTATGGGTAAAAGGCACTTAATAGCATAATGGAAGGTTTTCCGAAAATAGAAGGGAGTTGTTATGAGATCAAACGCCTTTAAAACTTTTTGGGTCATTTCCTTACTTATCGCAGTCTCGATTTCATGTAACCTTACGTCAACGTTGAAGAGAGAGGCAATGATGGCTCAAAAGACTGCCTATGCTGCGCTAACCGAATTAGAAAAAATGGCTACCATTGTAGAAAGTAGTGGACTTGTAAAAACTGCCCAAGCTATTGCAACCTTATCAGGGAGAGAGGTTAAATATACACTTGAAGCCTTAGCAACAGAAATCGGAGAGAGTGACTTGCTCAAAACCGCTCAGGTATACCTAACCGAGGAAGGAAGCACAATAAAAGCCACATTGGAAGTGGCAAAGACCAAACTCGAAGAAGAAGAGGTGTTAGAAACAGCACAAGCGCTGATTACCGAGGGAGTGTCTGTGGGTGAAGCTCCATCAGACATCCCCATTGTTGATATGGGAACGGTAACCAACTTCATCGGTTCCCAACATCTGGTTGCCTATACATCAACCTTAGAAACCTCAGTAATAAGAGATTTTTACTTAAATGAAATGCCTAATAACGGATGGGTATTCTTACAGATTGAAGCACATCAAAATGCGATCATTCTCTATTTTGAAAAAAACGATCGCAAAGCAACGGTCAACCTAATCACAAATCCATTTGACAATGACACAATTGTCAACATAATCATCACTCCCAAATAGGATATGGAAACAATCGTGATGACAAAGGACAAAACCTTAGACTCTTTTTTTCGCCCTGAAACGGTAGCGGTAATCGGCGCCTCAAGTGATCCAAATAAACTTGGCTATGCTATTTTAAAGAACTTGGTTGAAGCAGGTTTTACGAAGAAAGGGAGAGTCTACCCGATCAATTTAAAGGCATCGGAAATCCTTGGATTCAAAGCATACCCTACGGTGTTAGAGGTCCCTGAAAAAGTTGATCTCGCAGTCATCGTCATCCCATACCAAAGTGTTCCAGAAGCATTGCGTACTTGCGGTGAAAAGGGAATCCCTGCGGCAATCATCATCAGTGCAGGTTTTCGCGAAGCAGGGATGGACGGCTTTGAACGGGAACAAGAATTGATAACCATAGCACGTCAATACAATATTCGGTTGATTGGTCCTAACTGCTTGGGCATTATTGATACATTTACGCCTATCAATGCAACCTTTGCTGCGGGAACCCCCCCACAAGGTCTAATGGCTTTCATGTCACAATCCGGAGCATTAGGCACTGCAGTACTAGATATTGCACTTGCAGGTCATTTTGGGTTATCTAAATTCGTTAGCCTAGGAAATAAAGCGGATGTAGATGAGATTGATTTGCTACGCGCTTGGGCAGAGGACGAACACTCTAAGGTTATCCTCATTTATAGTGAAGGTATGACAAATGGGCAAGTGTTTATTCAAGTAGCCAGAGAGGTAGCCAAGAAAAAACCCATCGTGGCAATAAAATCTGGCGTAACCCAATCAGGATCCCGTGCGGTGTCTTCTCACACTGGTTCACTCGCCGGATCGGAACAGGCATACCAAGCAGCATTCCGACAAGCAGGTGTCATAAGAGCTGAGTCAATGGAGGAATTATTTGACTTAGCCTTGGCATTAGGTTATCAGCCACCACTGAAAGGAAATCGAATCGCAATTGTTACTAACGCAGGAGGTCCTGGCATTTTAGCAACAGATGCACTAGAAAGGCTAGGGCTTTCACTCGCGCGCTTTCAATTGGAAACCATTCAAGCGCTTGAACAGTATTTACCCGACGCGGCTAGTGCCGCTAACCCTGTCGATGTTTTAGGAGATGCAAGAGCAGATCGCTATCGCTTCGCTCTTGAAAAGGTTGTCGCTGACCCAAATGTTGATGGAGTCTTAGTCCTCTTGACACCTCAGGCAATGACCGAAATCGAAGAGACAGCCCATGCAATTGGATCTATCGCCTGCGAAATCGAAAAACCGATCTTGGCTTGCTTCATGGGTGAATTACAAGTAAAACAAGGAATAAAAATATTACAACAATTCAACGTTCCAAACTACCCTTTCCCAGAGAGAGCGGCTAGGGCATTTAAAGCCATGGCAACGTATCAAGAAATTCGTCATCGTCCGAACCCCGAATATTGTTCATTCAAAGTGGATTATGACACTGTGCGTCAAGTCATTGATGAGGCTCTCAGAGATCATCGCATTGCCATTGGTGATTTCGAGGCACGCCGCATCCTACAAGCCTATGGGTTGCGTATTCCAAAATCTGAACTTGCCTCCACACCGGAACAAGCCGTTGAGATGGCTAATCAAATTGGTTATCCTGTCGTCCTAAAAATCGCTTCACCTGACATCTTGCACAAAACGGACGTGGGAGGTGTGAAAATTGGGCTATCAAATCCGGATGATGTTCGTGACGCCTTTGAATTAATTGTATATCGAGCTCAACGGTATTTACCCGACGCTCACATTATGGGCTGCTTGGTTCAACAAATGGTGCCCCCTGGAGGTCAAGAGGTAATCATTGGAATGAACCGAGACCCTCAATTCGGACCTCTGGTCACTTTTGGTCTAGGTGGGATTTATGTGGAAGTGCTAAGGGATGTATCTTTCCGTGTTGCCCCAGTAACGTTGCAAGATGCTCAGGAAATGATTCGCGAAATCCACGCCAGTGCTCTGTTTGATGGGGTTCGCGGTAAACCCTCCCTAGATAAACAAGCCATCATTGATGCCATTCTTCGTGTATCTCAACTAGTTCGTGACTTTCCAGAGATAGCCGAGTTGGACATAAATCCATTAGTAGTTTACCCGGAGAAACAAGGCGCATATGCCATAGACATGCGATTAATCTTATCTTAAATGACAAAATGTAAATGTTCAGGAGAGTCCTATGAAATCTTTATACATTACGTCCATTGAACGATATTCAGGTAAGACAGCCACCTGCTTAGCACTAGGAAAGATTTTCCTAGCCGAGGGATATAAGATTGGTTATTTGAAGCCACTAAGCCTGCAGCCTTGGCGCCTAGCTGGTAGCATCGTTGATGAAGATGCAACCTTTGTCAAGGAAGTTTTTGGATTAATCGAAGAACCTCAAGAACTATCGCCTGTTGTGATTACACCCGAATTCTTGAAGTCTTATCTTAAAGGAGATATCAAGCAAAACTTGATGCAAATAGTGGAATCGGCGTTCAATAAAATATCAAAAGATCGAGATATCCTTCTCCTCGAAGGTGGTGCAAGTCTTCGAGAAGGATACACAGTTGGTTTAGCAACGCCGTTCGTAGCACAATCATTGAGCAGTCATGTTTTAGTTGTAGTTAAATATCGTTCTAACATCAGGCTCCTCGATGATACGCTCTCTGCGAAAGTTCGTTTAGGTAATTTGTTGATTGGTGCCATTCTCAACCATGTTCCTGCAGAAGCGATTGAATTCGTTACTAATTTTGCTGTTCCATTTTTAGAAGATAAAGGTATTCCTATTTTCGGCATCCTTCCTGAAGTACCACGCTTGTCAGCAATGACGGTTGGAGAATTAATTGATATCCTTGAAGCAAAAGTTCTTACGGAGAAGGTAAATAAAGATGCGCTCGTTGAAACTCTCACAGTAGGAGCAATGACTGCCGAAACTGCCTTACGCCGCTTTCGGGAACAGGCAAATAAGGCTGTGATCACCGGAGGCGACCGAACAGATATCCAATTAGCCGCCTTAGAAACCTCTACAACTTGCCTGATTCTGACCGGGAACCTACACCCTAGTCCCTTGATTATCAAACAAGCCGAGGAATTTGGTGTGCCTATCCTTCTAGTTCCTTCTAATACAATGGAAACCATCGAGGCGATTGAAAGAGTTTTCGGAAAAACCAGACTAGGGCAACCAATAAAATTACAACAATTTCAAGAGTTGCTCGATAACAACCTAGACAAAGATCGCTTATATCACTCTCTAGGTCTTAAAGAATAGTTCTACAAAATCGAACAATGGTTGGATTTATTATAAGTAGTTAGCCTACCCGATCATCTTGAACCAGAAAGGGCACTTTGAAAATTGAAAGCAAAGTGAATTAATGCCCATATTTAACTATCGTACAATCTCCCTGATTTTCTAAACTTGGGTAGGCGACTTTTCTTTTGAAAATAAACCTTGATAAATCCTCCCCCGATGAAGGCTATACAACTTTTTATGGTACCAAACGTATATAGTATGAAAATTATACACTCCTCTTTACTTACATTTCATTTTTATCTATGAGGGTGATAGGATGACAGATGAATCGAAAAAACTACTTCGTCGTTCAAGACGGTATAGAATTCTCCTTGGAATTTGTGGGGGGTTGAGTTCTTTGGCATCAATCCCAATTGGTTTCGCCTGGCATTTTTTATTTCGGCTATCCCTGGCGGAGTACCGGGCATTGGATTGTATCTGCTACTTTGGTTGATTATTCCATCAGAATAAGACTGTATCCCGTTCACAAACAATCAGATGAATTTGAGGTGATGTTCTTTACATTGGCTTGAGCCATAGCAATGCGTTTTCCCAAAGCCGGATGAGAATAAAATAAAAACTCAATCCAAGGTGCTGGGTCAACCTCCACCAGGTTTTGGTTCGCTAAGCGCATCAATGCTGAAGCGTACGCGAGTGGTTTTCCTGTTAAACCTATTGCGTAACGGTCGGCTATTGTTTCTCTCCAGCGAGAATAGACATTGCTCAGTGGTAAAACCAGCGATCCATAAATACCAAAGGCGAAAAAGATTAGGGGCATCGTTGCAACATCCGCCATCTCATTAAAAAACTTAAAAAAGTCTACACCCACCTTTATACCTAAATCGGTGAAATATAGCCCTCCGATGATTAATATGCTTTGAACCAGAAGAGCAAGTGGAATATCTTTATGCACATGATGCCCCAGTTCGTGTGCAAAGATTGTTTCAATCTCATCGTCACTAAATTCCGATATCAATGTGTCACTCAAGATAATTCGCCGAGTGTTTCCTAATCCCATTAACGCTGCATTGGCTGCAGGTGTACGCCGACTCATATCAAACTGATATACTCCGTTCACTTGCGTACGACTCATTTCTGCTAAATTCGTCAAACGCCCAATGAGCTCTCTGCGTTCCTCCCCTAGCGGTTTGCTTTTATAGAACAAAGGAAAGATCAATATTGGCATTAAATTTGCAAAAATTATCTCAAAGACGATAATGATGAGCCCAATCCAAACCCACCAACGGATTGGATCATAGCGAATAAATGCATAAAGCAATTCAATAAATATGATCCCTAAAACACCCGTCAGCAAAACACCTTTTATTTGATCACTTACCCAATCCTTAATCCTTTGATGAGACAACTCGAAACGATGAGTAAGGACAAAACTACCATAAAATGCTATTGGCAATCTTATCAAATAATACATTCCGCCAAATACGACCGTAAAACACATTACGAGTAACCATTCATTGGATATAAGTAGAGAAAGAAAATCTCTCAATGCCTTCGCCCAACCCAAAATCAACCAAGCTAAGCAATAAATTCCACTAATAAAAAGTTCAAAGGCGGTTAGAAGGTAGACAAGTCGTGCATATACCTTTGCCTTTTTTTGCTTTTCAGGGTCCACATCAATTAAAGAAACCTTGCTTTCTACTCTCTGATCAAGCATTGTCAAAAAGCGTTCCTTTTGAATGTTGAGTAGAACCGCCAATCAGGGTAACAACTTCTGTTGCCGCTTCTTCTATTGATTTCGTTGTGACATCAACCGTTGGCCAATCTTTACGACGAGAAAACACTTGATACGCGTAGGCTACCTCTTTGCGAATATAGTCTAAATCAGCATAACCTAATCTCCCTACCCCCATTTTTTCTATCCGAACCCTACGCAATTCTGCTAATCGCTCCGGTTTTACCACGAGACCCACTACACGGCGATGGGGAAGATCAAACAATTGTGGAGGGGGATCCATCCCCAAGATGATCGGTACGTTCGCGACTTTCCACCCCCGATAGGCTAAATAAATGCTTAGCGGTGTTTTTGACGTACGCGATACACCAATCAACACAATTTCGGCTTGGTTTAGGTCATGGAGATTTCTTCCATCATCATGACGCACGGTGAAATCAATCGCCTCAATGCGTTGCATGTAACTCGAATCGAACGGATTGAACAAACCTGGTTGCGCACGCGGGGGCATTTCAAGTAGTTCGGAAAGGCGCGCCAATAATGGTCCCATCAAATCAATTGTAGGAACGTTGTTCATCCGTCCCTCATTGAGCATCACGCTACGTAATTCTTCTGTAACCAAGGTATGAACAATGAATCCTCCCGTGTTTGATGCTTCAGATACAATTTCTCTGATTCTATCTACAGTTCTAACTCCCCCATAACGTGTGATAACGACGTATTCCTCATCAAACTGGGTAAGGGCTGCCCGTAGCACTCTTTCTGCTGTGATCCCCGTCGCATCAGAAACCGCATAAATGTGAAACATAACCCACCTCCAGAATAAACGCCTTAATATGAACGATGATCATGCAATCCAAAAAATTCAAAATCGCACAGAGAGATGTAGTATAAAAAGATGAACGCGTTATAATAAATTTTTGTTTTTCGATTGAAGCCTTGCATGAATAATAATAACACCATACAGAACGATTTACCTTTAAAGCACATCATACGAACATGGTGGCCGCTCGCAACCAGTTGGCTTTTAATGGGGGCTGAATTACCTGCATTGAGTGCAATCATTGCCCGGCTTCAAAACCCGGAAGTCAATTTAGCGGCTTATGGTGGCATTGTCATGCCGATTGCAATGATCATTGAGGCACCCATCCTCCAATTATTAGCAGCCTCAACAACACTATCCAAGGATTGGCAATCCTATCATAAAGTTCGACGCTTCATGATGGTTGCTGGAGGAACGTTGACTTTCATCCACATTCTGATCGCATTTACCCCGATTTACTACTTCATAGCTGAAAAAATGATCGGTGCACCAAGAGAAATCATCCAACCCGCCAGAATTGGGTTGATGATCATGACCCCTTGGACATGGGCAATTGCCTATCGTCGCTTCAATCAGGGTGTGTTGATTCGTTTTGGTCACTCCAGAGCGATTGGGGTGGGGACATCAATTCGGTTAATTGTAGATTTGTTTGTTTTGATAATGGGCTACAAAAACGGAACTCTTCCAGGCATTTTGGTAGCAACGGGTGCTGTATCCCTCGGAGTAATTTCGGAGGCACTTTTTATTAGCATAGTAGTTAGACCAGTGTTAAGGCAAGAACTTAAATTCGCGTCAACCGATCCAAATCCTTTGACTTTTCATGCCTTTATGCGATTCTATATCCCTTTAGCAATGACTTCGCTTCTATTCTTATTGGTACAACCCATCGGCAGTGCGGCGATGAGTCGTATGCCTAACGCGCTGGTCTCTTTAGCCGTTTGGCCGGTTATCTCCGGCTTAGTATTTATGATCCGCAGCCTCGGTATAGCGTACAATGAAGTTGTTATCGCCATGCTCGACATTCCTCGATCGTTCTTTAATCTACGCAAATTCACTGCTATGTTGTTCATATTTACTACTGCCTTACTAATCTTTATAACCCTTACTCCAATCTCAGACCTTTGGTTTCGTATTGTCCAGGGGATGAGCCCTGAATTAACGAAACTGGCCAAATCAAGTATGTGGCTTGCCATTCCTATGCCAGCATTAAATGTATTACAAAGTTGGTTCCAAGGAACGATTTTGTATGGTCGTCAAACACGAAGCATCACTGAAGCAGTCATCATCTTTTTGCTTACCAGCAGCCTTGTTTTAGGAATGGGCGTTTTATGGAGCGAAATTGCAGGATTATACATAGGATTGTTCGCATTTTTAACCTCCATGTGTCTTCAAACAATATGGTTGTGGTATCGAAGTCGACCAATCCTTGAGGTCATCAAGACCCGCGACATGAATTATTCTCACCCATGTGAAATCAATCATTAGAATCAAGATACCATAATTTAAATTATTAGATATAATGGGGTTAATATATCATAATTATTAAGGGCATTTTCTATGCAAACTCATCCGATTGATTGGCATAAAGTAACCCGCTTTGTACTTTTATCAAGAGAACTAGACCGAATTGAGATCGAGCACCTTGTACCTCAGGGTAAAGTGAAATATCAATTCTCGGCTATGGGACACGAACTGGCGCAAGTACTCCTCGCACAAGCGCTTACCCATCCGCATGATGCAGCTGCAATTTATTATCGCTCACGACCTTTTGCTCTCGCAAGTGGCATCACCTTAGAGGAGGCATTGGCAGCAACCCTTTCCCGCAGTTCCGCACCTACTCAAGGACGCGACGTAGGGGTAATCTTCAATATGCCACGCCGCGAAGGATTAACCATCCTCCCTGCCTCGGGTGATGTGGGTGCACAATACACCCCTGCAGTTGGATGGGCACAAGCCATTCTCTATCACCAAAAAGTATTGAGGGCGCAAGATTGGGAAGGCGCGATTGCCGTCGCAATGGGTGGCGATGGAAGCGTCGCTTCGAATGGGTTCTGGTCAGCCCTGAATATCGTAACTACCTTGCAACTTCCATATATCTTCTTCATTGAAGATAATAAATTTGGAATTTCGGTTCCATCCCATCTACAAACTCCACATGGAAACATTGCTGCGAATCTTGCATCTTTTGGGAATCTAAAAGTCCTAGAAGCAGATGGAACTCACCCTCAAGAAGCATGGAATGCAATCAGTGAGGCAGTTGAATATGTTCGTTCTGGAAATGGTCCCTGTCTTTTACGAATGAAGGTGGTCCGCCTTCTTGGTCATACTTTAATTGACGATCAATCGTATAAATCCCTTGATGAACGAAGAAGAGAAGCAGAAAGCGACCCTGTAAAAAAGATACAACAATTTATGCTGGAACAGCAACTGATAACGAATGAGGAGTGGAACGAATTAATCAACAAAATTAGAAATGAGGTTATCTCAACATTAGAATATGTAGAAAAATTCCCTGAGCCGCAACCAGAGCAAGCCACAAGGTTTATCTTTTACGAAGGAATACCCCCAAAACAGGGGGGAGTTCGTAGTGAAAATTTTCAGTTTCCCATTGGTGAAACAATACCTTTGCCTGCAGGACCACGAATCAACATGATTGACGCAATCCGTAAGACACTGGAATCCGAAATGAAAATAAACCCACGGATATTGGTATTAGGCGAAGACGTAGGTGTAAAAGGAGGCGTACATGGCGCGACCATTGACTTACAACACCATTTCGGCATAGACCGCGTTTTCGATACATCCTTATCCGAAGAAGGGATCATTGGACGTTCTATAGGGCTTGCCATAGCCGGGCTGCTACCCGTACCAGAAATTCAATTTCGTAAATATGCTGATTCAGCCTATGAACAAATTGTCGAAGTAGGCACCATACGTTGGCGAACAGCCAATAATTTTGCTGCGCCTATCGTTGTTCGTATACCTGTAGGGTTTGGCAAAAAAACGGCAGACCCCTACCATAGTGTTAGCGGCGAGGCAATCTACGTACATACCCCTGGCTGGCGCATAGCGTACCCGAGCAATGCAGAAGATGCCGTTGGTTTGCTCCGTACTGCTCTGCGGAGCGACGATCCCACATTATTCCTCGAACATCGTGCACTCTACGATGCCGTTGAAAGCAGGCGTCCGTATCCTGGTGACAATTATTGCCTCCCATTCGGGTCAGCGTCCATAATTTCTTATGGCAATGAATTGCTCCTAATAACATGGGGGGCAATGCTCTATCGTTGTCTTGAAGCCATAAAATCGTTCAAGGGAAAAGTTATGCTCATAGACCTGCGCACGATTGTTCCTTGGGATCAAAAAACCGTCTTGGAAGGAGTAAGAAACACTGGAAAAGTTTTAATTGTTCATGAGGATACTCTGACCGGCGGTTTTGCAGCAGAAATCAGTGCGACCATAACCTCGGAGTGTTTCTCATACTTGGATGCCCCAATCATACGGTTAGCCCCACCAAACATCCCTATACCTTACAACGCGAATTTGGCAGATCATATCCTACCAAATGTTGAGTCGATTCGTCAAAAAATTGAATTTCTAATAAATTACTGAACATATATCTGGAGTATGTTCGCCTTTACCTACACGCATAATCACTTTGCTCTTGAGGTTGATAAGAGGTTCGTTTTATGATGAAATCCTTCTTGAAAAGATTTGTAATTGGGTTCTTTCTCAGTCTAATCATTTGTCCATTCTGGCTTTCTTTGGTGTATTTCGGATATCGCTTATTTAAAATTCCACTAATCCCAATACTATTGTTCGAATCCATCATCAATAGATTACCAGGCACCCTGATCAACTTTACCCTTGAATGGATGATAAAAATTCTCTTCACCCTCAAGTTGGGTCCACTAGCAGATGTTGCCAAAATAACCGAATTGATCTTTGCTCTTAGTCTGGCTATCCTAGGTTTATCTTTAGTCGGAGGGATTGCTTCCCTGTTCTCTCGTCCCTATGTACCATGGATACTACAAGGAGGAACGCTAGGGGGTGTTTTATGGATTATTTCGATGTATCTAATCTCTTCAAAGTACACCAACTTATCAACAGGCTCATTAATTTGGTTATTTATCATCCATTTGGTTTGGTCACTAGTGTATGTTAAGTGTGTCAAGATAACGATTGAATCATTGGATGAACCAATCAATGTCAGACGAAAGGGATTCTTAGCAAAAATATGGTTAACATCTATAACAATAAGCGGGCTAGCATTAGGATTAGAACGGCTCATTTCTAACAATCGAAAAACCGATGCCGTTCAATCAACCACACCTAATCCTATCCAAACATCATCCACTCAACAAAATCCTTTAGAATCGTTCGAACCGGTACCCGGAACCCGACCGGAAATCACACCCCTTGAAGACTTTTATCGAGTGGATATCAATTTACTGCCACCAGATCAGATGATCCCAGGAGATAATAGCGATAATCTTGCTAAAGTACTTGCCTCCCAAGGTGGAGAAATTGATGTTCCAAACGATTCCTATACTCTACTGGTTGGGGGGTTAGTTGAAACACCTTTACTATTAAGTTTAGATGCCATTAAGAATTTACCAAACATCGAATTGTTTGCTACATTGTCGTGTATCTCAAATCCAATCGGGGGTGATTTAATTGGAACTACAAATTTCAAAGGTGTAAGTCTGAAAACCGTCCTTGAAAAGGCAGAGTTGAAGACCGGAGCAACCGAAATCAAATTCACTTGCGCTGATGGTTATACCGAATCCCTACCACTCGAATCCGCCTTAGAGCCAAACACAATTTTATGCTTTGAAATGGGGAACCAACCGCTCTCCAAAGAACATGGTGCGCCATTAAGACTTTATACACCAAACCGGTATGGTATGAAATGCCCTAAATGGATTATCAAAATCGAAGCAATTGACCAATCCTATTTGGGATACTGGGAACAACGAGGATGGAGCGTGCAGGCTTGGGTTCAACCCACAGCAGTCATTGACACGTTCAGGAGGATAAATGCCGATACAATCGAGATTGGTGGTATTGCCTACACGGGTTCACGCGGAATTCAAGCGGTTCAAGCGCGAGTAGATCAATTAGAGTGGGTAACATGCCAATTAAAGACCCCCCTTTCTCCCTTTACTTGGTCGCTCTGGCGTGCTCTTTTAACGATCAGCATCGGTAAGCATCAAATATATGTTCGCATAATTGACGGAAATGGCGAAATACAGAATGATGAGCGAAAAAACGCGTTCCCAGATGGCGCAACCGGCTATCACAGCATAAAAATCAACATCCAATGAATGATCAACAAATGACAAGTTAGGGCATTTTATCTTCTAGTATCAAAAATCTCTCTCCAACAAATTCTTTACGTCATCTTTAGAGAATCAATTCACGAGGGAAATGCTTTGTATATGGCATCTATACGACCTTGTACCCATGCCCTCTCAAATTCCCTAACAACTTTCGGATCATACAATGTACCACTATTACGAAGGATCTCTTCATAAGCTTTTTCAACAGACATCATTGGACGATAAGGACGCTTGGAAGTCATTGCGTCAAACGAATCAGCAACCGCAACGATTCTCGCCGATAAGGGGATTGCATCACCCACTAACCCTTTAGGATAACCACTTCCATCCCAACGTTCGTGATGGTTTAGGATAACAGGTATAGCGGGTAACAAATAGTGTATACCTTTTATCAAATCCACACCCATTATAGGATGCTTGCGGATCAAATCCGTCTCACTTTCGGTCAATGGTTCCTTTTTCAACAGTAAAGACTCTCTAATTTGAATCTTTCCAATATCATGCAAAATGCTACCGAAGCGCAAATCACGCAACTCCGACGAACCATAACCCAATTGTTCAGCAAGAATCAGAGAATAGTTCATGACCCTCTCGACATGACCACGCGTATACTGATCTCGGACCTCTATTGCATTTGCCAGCATAATTAGGCTTGCTTCATACGATAGTTGTAATTGAGACATTAGAAGTTGTTGGCTTCGGCTCAACCGAGATCGAACTGCCGTTATCAACTCTTCGGCAAGAATCGGTTTATACAGAAAATCTTCCACGCCCAACTTTTTTCCTTTTAGGACATAATCAAAATCTTTGTGGGCAGTGAGAAAAATAAAAGGAATAGACACCCAGTCCGGTTTAGATCGAACCTCTTGAAAAAATTGATAACCATCCATGATCGGCATAATAATATCGGAAATGATTAGGTCGGGTGTGTCTAATTTCATCTTTTCCAAGCCATCACGACCGTGAACGGCTGGAATTACATGATATTCTTCTTTTTCTAGCAATTCAGAAAGTTCACTTAATAAATTTGCGTTATCCTCGACCAACAATATAACTTCACCTGCCATTACGATTCTCCTTTAGACACAGGTAACCAGACGGTAAACAATGACCCTTTACCAACGTCACTTTGCACTTCGATTCTACCCTCATGAATTTCGACGATTTCCTTTACGATCGCCAAGCCCAATCCTGTTCCGGTGATTTTCGATTGACTTACTTGGCGCCCTCGATAAAATCGTTCGAAGATATGAGGCATATCCTCGGCTTCGATGCCGATCCCAGTATCTTGTACTTGCAAACTAACTTGGTCACATTCCTGTTTCGTTCGGACGATTACCTTGCCGCTCGGGGTATAACGAATCGCATTCGACAGAAGATTTGTAACCAATCTTGCTAATTGGTTTTGTTCACCATAAACCATAGGCAATTGAATTTGTGGTTCAAAATGTAGTTCAAGCCCAGAAGATTCGGCTAATGGACGGTGCGCAGATACCACCTGCTCAACGATAGTGTTCAAATCAACCATTGAGAATTTCATCTTCTTCGATTTCCACATGTCTAATCGAGAAAGATCAAGCACATTCTCGATCAATTCGATCAATCGGTTGGTTTCACCTTTCAAGATGCCAATATATTCTGACCATTTATCGGTTTTACCACTCTCCAGTAATTCCAAATACAGGCTCAGATTGGTTACAGGAGTTCTCAATTCGTGAGATACATCAAAAATCAAACGATCTTTGATACGTTCCAATTGTTTATGACGTGTAATATCCCTCTGACTGCCTACGTATCCAATAATGTTTTTCTCATGATTGCTCACCGGTGTTATGGTCAGTTGAACATCATAAGGTACCCCATCCACAGTATAGTTTATCAATTCCCCTGTCCAGATGGCTTCAAGATTTATAGTGCGTTGAATCTCATCAATGATTTCAGGGGAATCTCCAACATTGACAAACGACCATAGTTTTTGACCAATAATTTGAGATGCAGGGCAACCAACCTGACGTTCGAATGCTGCATTAATTGTAATAATATTCCAATCTAAATCTGTTACCACCACTCCATCGCCCACGCTTGACAGAATCGCTTCTACACGTTCCTTCGCTGAATGCAATTCAGCAGTTCTTTCTTCGACGCGCTGTTCAAGTTCCAAAGCATGCCGTTTGAGTCTGGTAACTAAGTGAATGTTTTCTACAAGAGGAGCAACTTGCCTAGCCACCAACCTCAAGATATCCATGTCCTCACCACCGAAAATATCACCACCATATTTTTGACCCAAGGCAAGTAACCCTAAAATCTGACCATGCCCAATTACCGGCACCCAAAGGTGCACTTGTTCGCTTTCAAGCAGTTGGCGTTCTTCAGGTGTAAGAGCAACCATACTTAAAGATTTTCTCAAAGAGGTCTTTTCAACTGCGCCAACTTTTAGTAAATACGTAAGACTACTTTTGGGCAACGGAGAAAAACCACGGGGCGGGCTGTTTCCTAATCCTGATCTTGGAGCAACCCCAATGACCGAAAATTCACCATCTAAATCTCGGAAGAAAACACAGGTATCCTCTAACCTCAATGTTTGAACTAAACGATCACAGATCGTATCTGCTAAGGTCTGTAATTCTGTAATTTGTTCCAACCCTTTAGTGATGCTAGCCAAAGCCGAACGGTAATCATACCAGCCGCCGTAAAAAAGTGTATCAACCACCCTTTGAACCACTCGATATAAAGGAACAAAGGCTGTCGCCAAAATCAATACCAAAAAGGTATTGATGAGGGGTTCCTTACCGAAGTCTGAGGGTATGAATGTATGGATACCAAAATACAAAACAAAATAAAATCCACCCAAAAGCGAATAAATTAGAATATAAGTCACGCCCCGGTTGACGTGTTTGTCAATCTCAATTAATTTATGCCGGAATATGGCATATCCGTAAGTCAAAGGCACCAACACGACAAACAAGAAAGCATATTGATATGGAATGAGTGGTTGGCGCAATAGCCCATCCGGCAGAATAGTTAAAGCAACAAGTGGAATTGCTCCCAAAACTCCACCTAATACCACAATTCGTATTTTGCTGCGAACCCCAGAAGTATTTGCATGGCGGTAACTATAAAAGAGCAGGTAAACAACGATCAACAAGTTTAAAGAGAGAAATAATCTTCCGATGGACACCAACCAGGGATACCATGATAAAAAGCGTATGTACGGAGCACTGATAACCAAGTATGGCAGCCCCCCTACAAACGCTATAAAATACAGTATGACCATCAAAAATCGCTGGCTTTTTAAAAGAGATAACTGAGGAAAATACAGGTGGAAATGTACCGTCAATGGTCCAATCAACCAGATAAGGAAGTTGAACAATCCAAAAACCCAGGGAGGTCCCATCCATGAAATTGCCCCAGCAGTGAGAAAAGCACAACTGACTTGACAGAAAAGGAAGAACACATCAGCAGACCTATCTGCTGGCTTGAAAACCTGGAGAACGACGCCTACTACCCAAAATGTAAACGCTATGAAGAGTGGCACCAAACGTCGAAAGATTTCATCTGACGATGGTTTGACCAACGGAAAAGATACTACAATTTCCTTCCCCCCTCGATCAACAACAAATTCTACCAAATCACCCGGCTGCTTTCCTTTGTAAAAAGGGTAGGCGATTTCGATTGGAACCCGATCGATCTGAACGATGATATCCCCAACTTCTAAAACGCTGGATGAAGGACTGGACGAATCGATTTCACGAATAAGTCCGCTAGAAAGAAAATCAATGATGCCATCAAATGGATATGATACGGCTAAGAATATACTCCATATCAAGAACCCAAATGTTAACAACGCAAGCAGGAATGGAAAGGTTTTCCACCAACGAAGACTTCTCGTTGCTTCAAGTATCTGTTTAATGAATTGCATGAGGATATTTTAACATACAAATCAAAAACATCCGAATACAAAAATTTCAAAAAATTATGAAAAAATTGTTGTTTAATTTGATTAATTCTTATCGGGGCAACCCATTTGTTGTACACTTGGATTAATCGCAATGAAAACTTTCTATAAAGGTAATGAGCGATTCTTTGGCTGGAGATAGTGGTTGGGCACTGTCCAATGCTTCCAACGCCTTATACCGATGGAACTCTATCTGTGTTTCGATGTACATCGCAGCACCACTTTCTTCAACCATTTTCCAAATTTCATGAAGATATTCTCCATCACGAGTAGCCACTTCAATAGCCTTCAATAAGCCTTCTTTATCATTCTTCGGTAAGACCTCTAAGGCATACACGATTGCCAAGGATTTTATGAATTCTCCGGAATTGAACAATAAGTTGCTTGTTTTGAGTTTTCCGATCTCCTCCAAATCATCAGAAATTTGAACAAGCATACCCAGGTGAAAACCATATTGCTGATAATCCTCAAGAATAGTCTCATCGTCCGAGACCAAATGTGCACCTGAACGACACGCCAAAGCAAAGAAAATGCCAGATTTAGACCCTGCTATTTGCCAATACTGATCGAGCGTTGGCACTTTGGTGAGAAAACTCATTTGTTGCCCTTCACCCATAACTAAAAAACTGCGATAAAAATCGTTGATAATTTCTATAGCCTGATAAGTTGATAATTGACTTTCAAGAAGCTGATTTAACGCAAGGCTAGCAGAAAAATAATATCCAGATGACACATTTAGAGCAAAACCGGGAGGATAAATTTCTGCCCAGGGTTCTAATTCGTCCTCATCTTGAACGTTATCCATAATGTGTGCAGATAAATAATACAATAACCACGCTGTAGCAATATCCTCCGCCCACTCAAAACGACCACCTAAAGCCTGGCAACATAGACCTGGCAATTGTAACCAACGTACTAATCCTTTTCGTTGTTCACAATAAAAATGAAGGGTCTTTTTTAAAGAATCGAAAAAATCCCCCTTAAGTTTATTTTGATTCCAGAGATTATCTAATTTATCTACTAACCAATCGTCTTGCTGAATTATACCGCCTAAGGATAAGGATGAATTAGCTCAACCAAGGTCCGGCATTTTTGCCAACAATCTCTTCCAACTTAACCGAACCACTATCATCTCTTCGGAGAACCTTCAATAGAAATGCTAGTTCTTCCTTGCTAAGCAACCACCCCTTCTCAGCCAATGCGATTTCTGGATTCAATTTCATTCTCGTGGCAAACTCTTTGTCTGTAGTAATTCGATGAACAACGTGTGCAAGCGCCATTTTAAACCTCCATGAATAAATTTTTCTCAACGAGAGATGAAATTATTGAGTAAAAAATTTCTAAAAATTTATTGCAACCCCACCTCCATATCAATCGAATTTATAAGCAATTTTTATTGTATTATCTCACTGGATCGAATGAAACTTTATAAATACCTTTTTATTTTAAAATCATTAATTATCACAAATTATTGTCTTTGTCAAGTCATATAATCCAATATTTTGGATATAAACCATAAATTATCCTACATATATGGAGTAAAAACTTTTTCTAATAATGCTAAAACAAATTATATTGCATGTATTAAATCATAGACAAGGAATAAAGCAAAATAAATTAAATGTAATATATGATTTTTTAATTCAATTATAATTTACAACGCCTAGCATTAAGAATCATATAAGTTTTAGACCCCTTTAACACACATAATTCATGGAACATTCTCTTTGTCTAGGATATTTTCTTGACATTTCGTTCTCTGTTCCTTATAATTCACATAAAATAATCCTATTGCACGGGGAGCTTGGTGAACCAGGCTGAGAGGAGGATGTATGTCCTCGACCCGCAAACCTGATCCGGGTAATGCCGGCGGAGGGATTGCAGCCCCAAAACTAAGAACGTAATCCCTCCTCCGACCCGAGGAGGATTTTTATTTGCGCGCCATCATCTTTGCAAACGGAAACTTTGAAAAGAATTCAGACTTTTCCATTGTCCAGAACTATGATGTAATCATCGCTGCTAATGGGGGAGTTCGTCATTGCTTAACCCTCAATCTAACACCCGACTTTATTATCGGGGATTTAGATTCCATTAAACCTCAAGAAAAAAACGAACTTCAAGCCAAAGGTGTCCGATTGGTCACTTACCCACGTAATAAAGATCAAACCGACCTTGAACTTGCTCTTAGATTTGCAATTTCTCAAGGCATCCGAGAGATTCACCTATTGGGGCTTATGGGAAACCGAATGGATCAAACCTTGGCTAATTTCCTCTTACTTGCTCGAGAGGATTGGTCAGGAGTTCGTTTGACCGTGTCTGAAGGACCGGATTTTGCTTACCTCCTACGTTCGGGAGAAAGCCTAACCATACTGGGAAACCCAGGAGATTTAATTTCGTTGATCCCTCTATCTTCAACCGTTGAAGGTATTACCACAAATAACCTGCGTTGGCAATTAACTCATGCCACCATTGAATTTGGCTCAACTTTGGGTGTCTCTAACGAAATGACACAATCCACTGCCAACGTCGCAATACTAGCGGGTCGATTATTTGTTATTCACCGTAAAAATTATCAACCATAAGTCACAAAGGAGGTATACCATGAAAAAAGCATTTAATTCGCTTGGGATATTTCCCGTGCTTTTCATCATGATGTCTGCATGCGTTTCAGGAACACCACAACCCATGGTTGAGACACCTGTGCAAACTACCGAGGTTGTTCAAGTTACTCCAACATCCATCCAACCCCAAACCCTTACTGTAATGACACATGATTCCTTCAACGTCTCTGAGAATGTACTGAGCCAATTTGAAGTAACGAACCATGTGAAAGTACAATTCCTTAAAGCAGGAGACACTGGAACTGCACTGAACAAGGCTATTTTATCCAAGGAGTCGCCTTTAGCGGATGTGTTTTACGGAGTGGACAACACCTTCCTCAGCCGAGCACTCGATGAAGAAATTTTTCAGCCTTATGATTCACCTTTATTGGCAGATATACCCGATTCCTTTGAACTTGACCCGAAGAAGCGCGCTCTTCCAGTTGACTATGGAGATGTCTGTCTAAACTACGATAAAGCCTATTTTGAACAAAACCAATTGGCTCCCCCGGAAAGATTAGAAGATTTATTAAAGCCAGAATATAAAGAATTACTCGTAGTGGAAAACCCCGCAACCTCGTCTCCCGGTTTGGCATTTCTGTTAGCAACCATCGGTCATTTTGGCGAAGACGGATACTTAGATTTCTGGGAAGGGTTGGTGAAAAACCAAGTTAAGGTGGTTAATGACTGGGAGACAGCCTATTATACCGAGTTCAGCCGTTATGGTGGTTCCTATCCAATTGTGGTCTCTTATGGATCAAGCCCACCCTTCGAAGTGATCTTTGCAGAAGAACCTATTGAAGAACCACCCACTGCAGCGGTAACTGGTGAAGGATCGTGCTTCCGCCAAATTGAATTTGTTGGCATTCTACAGGGCACTACAAATCGCACTCTTGCGGAAAAGTGGATTGACTTCATGTTGTCGCCGACCTTTCAAGAAGATATTCCACTACAAATGTTTGTCTTTCCAGTCAACGAAAAGGCTAAGTTAGATGAAACTTTCGTCAAGTATCTGGCAATACCAGAGAAACCTGCTTATGTAAGCCCAGAAAAAATCGCTGCGAATAGGGAAAAGTGGATTCAAGCGTGGACAGAATTGGTTCTACGATGAGGAAATTAGCCAAAGTTTCTGCGGAGAGAATGGCGTATCAAACATCGCCATTCCTCCGCAAGATCATCGTTCCTTTCAGTCTTTGGTCAGCACCCCTAACCTTCCTAATCATCTTTTATTTTTACCCACTAATCAACATCTTGTACCTCAGCCTTGCTCGAAGTCAAAGAGGATTGTTTATCCCCTTTCTTGAAGCCGTTACCTCACAAACGGTTCGAAGTGTCCTCTGGTTTACTATTTGGCAGGCTGCTGTTTCAACCTTGCTTACCCTGTTGGTAGGTATCCCTGGGGCTTATTTATTTGGAAGGTATGAATTCCGAGGCAAGTCCTTCATACAAGCATTGACAACGATTCCCTTTGTGATGCCAACGCTTGTTGTAGCAGCCGCCTTCAATGCATTAATCGGTCCGCGCGGGTGGATAAATATCATCTTAATGGAGTTATTCAACCTAACCTCCCCTCCAATCCGCCTGATCAACACCATCTCAGCCATCCTCATTGCTCACGTATTTTACAATACCACAATCGTCTTGCGTCTAGTGGGTGATTATTGGTCTCACCTCAATCCTCGGATTGAACAGGCTGCACGCACTCTGTATGCTAACCGCCTTCAAACCATTTACCATGTGACTTTACCATTGCTGATGCCGGCAATCACAGCTGCTTCCATCTTGGTCTTCATTTTCGATTTCACTTCTTTTGGGGTTATCCTTGTGCTTGGCGGACCAAAGTTTGCCACTCTAGAAGTGGAAATATATTACCAAACCATTAGTCTATTCAACTTACCCATGGCAGCAGTGTTATCCATTTTGCAACTCAGTTGCACATTAGGATTGACGGTAGTTTACACTCGTCTATCATCGAAAATCACTCGCCCCTTAGAACTCCGGCCACAGCGTTATACACAACGAAAGTTGATTGGCTGGCGCAGTCGGATTTTTGCCACAATCACCTTGTTTACACTTTTGCTGCTTTTATCTGTGCCTCAATTTGCTCTAGCAACTCGCTCCTTTGTTCGTTTGGACCCTGAACGTGGGCAACGTGAAGCGAATTACACAGGCTTTACCTTGGACTTTTACCGTGAATTATTCATAAATAGAAGAGGGTCGTTATTTTATACATCACCGATTACCGCCGTTGGGGTCTCTCTTGGTTATGCTTCTCTTACAACCTTACTAGCCCTCATTCTAGGATTACCTACTTCATGGGCATTAGCCCGAAATACCGATTCTCTCATCAATCGCATTCTCGATCCTATTCTGATGTTACCCCTTGGAACCTCAGCAGTTACATTGGGCTTGGGCTTCATTGTTGCTCTCAATCGCCCACCGTTGAACCTTCGCGCTTCGCCATTGTTAATTCCTCTCGCTCACACACTTGTCGCGTTTCCTTTTGTCGTACGTAATCTTGTCCCTGCTCTTCGCAGTATCCAGCCAAGATTAAGACAAGCAGCATTCGTTCTAGGTGCTTCTCCCGGAAAAGTAGTACGGTACATAGAATTGCCGCTCATCGGTCGTGCTATTATTGTCGCCGCTATTTTCGCTTTTACAATATCTATGGGGGAATTTGGTGCGACAGCATTGATTTCACGCCCTGAATACCCTACAATTCCCATTGCTATCTATCGGTTCATCTCCCAACCGGGAGCGCTAAATTACGGTCAGGCATTAGCATTGAGCACCATTTTAATGTGCACTACTGCTATTGGCATGTTGTTCATTGAACGATTTCGCATCGCCAAGGTCGGAGAATTCTAGTAATTTTCATCAGTATAATGAACCCATGATCGGGTTACGTGTTTACGACATCCACAAATCCTTTGGATCCATCAAAGCCTTGAACGGAATATCCTTTGAGATTACTCAAGGAGAGATTGTCGCGATTTTAGGTCCTAGTGGATGTGGAAAATCAACGCTTCTCATGGTCATTGCTGGATTGGAGAAACCTGAAAAAGGAGAGATTTATTGGGATAATCATCCATTGAAGAACATACCACCCCATATGCGAGACTTTGGATTAATGTTTCAAGATTATGCACTTTTTCCTCATCTGAACGTCTTTGACAACATCGCATTTGGACTCCGCATGAAAGGAGTAGATTCAAAGACAATTCACAAAAGGGTCATGCAATTGCTAGAATTAGTAAATTTACGGCAATTAAAAGACCGTGATGTGAATACATTGTCCGGTGGAGAACAACAACGGGTTGCTCTTGCCCGCGCCCTGGCACCAAAACCCAGATTGCTGATGCTCGACGAACCCCTCGGCTCAATTGATCGCGTTCTACGCGATCAATTGTTGTTAGATTTGAGGAGAATATTACGTAAGATGAAACAAACTGCATTGTATGTTACCCACGATCAAGAGGAGGCTTTTGCAATTGCAGATCGTGTAATTGTCATGAATGCAGGCAAGATTGAACAGATAGGCTCCCCTCAAGACATCTATCGTCATCCGTTATCCACTTTTGTTGCTCGATTCATTGGTTTGAACAACCTATTAGAAGGCAGAGTCCTTACTCACGGAGACAGATACTTCGTTCAAACAACAATAGGTACATTTCCCATTCGACAGACAACCAAACACAAGGTAACCATTCTCCTTCGACCAGATTGCGCACAACTCAACGGCAAGGGTGAATTTAATTTGCAAGGGAATATCCAAGACATCTCTTTTCGAGGAGGGCTTTATCGGATGGTTTTGTCAGTCCAAGGAACTTCATTGATTTTCGATTTTCCATCTAATATACCACTCCCACCGGTTAATACCGACATCACGGTTAGTTTCAATCTCAAGGAAGCGTTACAATTACTTGAATGAATAATACCGCTATTCCACTAGCAAATTCCATAACAGTCATCAAATGTGATTACAAGGGCAAAGAGACTTGGAGATATCAAGGTCAATTGATCAAGCGGGGGCTTCATTTTATCCGCCTTGAGGCATACTTTGATTTACCCACTGTCATCCTACACGGTATGGAATTGTGTAAGGGAGATCGTTTTTTAGAAACTTACTATGACAACCGGTGGTATAACATCTATAAAATCTACGACCATCAGGATGGTCATTTTAAAGGGTGGTACTGTAATATCGGTTACCCGGCAACCTTTGAAAATCAAACCATCACTTACCGTGATCTAGCCTTGGATTTAATTATCTTCCCGGATGGTTATCAAATCGTTCTTGATGAAGATGAATTTTCCACCCTGCCCCTTTCAGAAAGAGAAAGGCGAAAGGCGCTTTTTGTTCTTGGGAAATTACAAACCTCCTTTTCTAAACTAAAAGGATTTTAAACCCAAAATCATTTGTCTTAATTTTTACTTGGACTAAATCAAAAATAGTTTTATAGAGATCAAGTAATTCTCTATTTGTTCAAGGATTAAATCGCCTAACCAATAATAAAAGATCAATGCTGTTGCGACACAGCAACAGCATAAAACCAAAAGTACAATAACAATAATGAGCCAAGTTTTATTCTTTTTACCTTGTTGAGAAAGTTGGTAAGCATTGTCACCGGATTGCATCATGTCTCCTTTTTCCTGTAGACTCGCCAAATAAGCAAATATTGTAGTATAAAAACCTAAAATCCCAACACAGATCGAAAAATATGGCTAAATTCATTCGCAAATGGAAGGCAAAGTAGCGGCGAAACGATGCCTAGGGAAATTAAGGCTACAGTCAAACAAGCCCCAATCACGGTTAGCCCTATATTGATATATCCTAACACAAGACCGGCTGTTGCCAATCCGTCTCCCGTTAATCTACCCATACTCTCTCTGATTTCACGTTTGGCTAGATGACCGGTAACAACCGCGATAATTGCACCGATAAATGGCAATAAAAACCAACTGATGATACCAGACACCAATGAAGCAATCGCCAACGAACTGGTTTGAGCGGGAAGGTATGATGAGTTTGACATATCTCCTCCAAAAGTTTTCTAAGTTAAATCTTATATTTTTTACGTCGTTCATGGTTAATTCTGCGCCATATTAACCATATGACCCATGAAGTTAGTAGAATAACGACGGCAGTGATGACCACAGGTAAAACAACCGCCAAAATAGATAGTAACGTTGAAATAATATCTTCTATGACGCTCACGAAAACATTCCCTGTTCCACCCGTCGTAGCCGTGATCGCGGGTCGGACTGCGGCAGCCTTAACTGTATGAACACCACCGGCAATCAATAATCCGGCTACTAATGAAATGACCGGATGGATTTCCGTGATAACTTTTGCACTTGCTGCAAACACAATGGCTCCCGCAATTGGACGAACAAACGTTTGAATCACATCATTCACATGATTGACAGCCGGGATTTTATCTGCGAAAAACTCGATTGCTGCTAAGAATATCAGTACGCCTATCACCCATCCATTCGTCAGTGTGTTCCACGGTGAATCAAGGCGTATCAAGTCAGTATATCGCCCAATTAGCGCAACGACCAATAGTGGAATATAAGCATTCAGACCAGCCCCTGCTGAGAGTCCAAATGCAGAAAAAATATTTGTTAATATTTCCACGTTTATTCATCTCCTCGTAATTATCCAATATGAAATCCGCCCCATGTTCCTGTCAAGAAATAACGTAGTACATCTATTAAAAAAATTTGAAGAATGCTCATTCCGAAACCACCTATTAAAGGTAACACTAACTCCCTGAAATAGTTATACCGATTTTCTATATGAAATATCATCAACCAAACCATTGTATATGTCATCGTCAATAATACGAGAACTGAAAATGAACTGATCAGAGCCAAAGGGTAAAGTATAAGAGGATTTTCGGTCATTAAGATAGCATCAAGCAAGCCACTCAATCCCAATAAAAAGACCAATGAATTCAATCCAGGAATGGTTGGCTTATTCTCCCACTTCGCCCAAACGGTTTGGTTGAAGGCTGGAAATAACAAAATAGAAAGAACTAATCCCATCCCTGTGCCGGTAAATAAACGCAAGTAGTTATTAGGAGGATAGAGCAAGGATGATTTAAACAACAAGTTTAAATAGGAATTTAAGCCATCAACCACAAAACCGAAAACAAGCACCGTACAAACTATGAAAACTCTAAGAGGCGGTGTACCTCCATGTTTTAAACCAACAAATGACTGATATACAATGCCAAGCATAGCCCCCAAGTACATCCCTGTACACCGCACACAGAGTGGATATTGTCTCTCACCAAGGTGAAATGAGCGAGTTTCTATTCGATGACATACTGCATAACCAACTGCATCAGCTTTCCCAAGTAGCCCTGGTGGGGCATACATCAACCATGCCAAAAATATTAGAAATGATATGCCATAGACCCACCTAGACCTTTTCAATTGATAATGAGTTGTAATAAGACTCTTTATTTTGTTCATAGATAGGGAGATTATAGAAGCCTATAAACAAAACAACAAGTATATGGGAAGTCAAATCGGGGCTTGTGATAAATGAATTTACACTTACAAGATTCCGATTTTCAAAAGAAATGACCACCCGAAATTGCTGGCATCAGGTTTACTTCATCTCCTTCGTGTAACACTTGGCTCAATTCCGCAGTGCGTCCGTTGACCACCAAAAGCATCGATTCGGGATCAAGGGTGATTTCGAGCATTCTAAGAAGATCAGAGAGCGTACTCCCCTGTGTTATTTCTATCTCTAGATGACGTTGTTTTCCTGTTGGCGTTTCTTTTTCTAAAATGGTATGTAAATGGACAACAACCTTCATGATTTTAGTTCTTAGATTTTATAAAAATCAGGCATTCGATGAGTGTGGGGAATCTCATCGAAAGCCTAATCGTTTCCCTATGGATATATTGATAAATTACCAATTGAAAAGGTTATCTAGGTCTTCCTCGGGCACATCAAAAACGCAATTGTGAGGAGGTAACGGTTCCTTAGTCATCCACTCAGGGATGCGATCATGTGCCGATGTAAACCCTGCACGGCGATTGAATTCTCGTTCCAAACTTAAACATTCGCGCCCTAAGTCTTGTAAAATAGAATCGCTAACTTGCCAACCATAGCGAGCATTGAGCAAATCACGTACTGTTTCCGGCGCGGATGCAAACCCCATTCCAGCGAAAATACATGCCCCCAAAGTATCATACCCAGCCATATTGATCTGTACTGTACGAGAAAGACTTGCCTGAATGCTTGGATCAAGATGGTCAACTTTAGCGCGAATAGTAAGTCCGCTGGTATGGTCAGCACCTTGTGGAGAAGTTGCGTACGTCACCCCCGTTCCTTTGATCGCGCGAGGATCATAGGCTGGCATTGCCTGACCTTTAACGGCAGGTATTCTTGAAATTCCTAGCACTCGTCCTGCTGTTACGGCACCTTGAGCCAGTACACGTCCTAAAATGGTATCTTTTCGAATTTCAGCGAGCAACTCCAAAGCACGCTTTCCATCCCCAAACTCCATTAAACCTGCCTCTGCAGCGATACCCAAGGTTGCTCCAATTTCAATCGTATCTAAACCGAGATCGTTTGCCTCCCAATTGAGTCGTGCAATGGTATCAAGATCGTCTATTCCCAAGTTCGCCCCCATCAAGCCAATCGTCTCATATTCCAAAGGCGAAACGATGGTCTTTCCATCCTCTCCACCAAACACATTCGAACATCGAATAGCGCAACCCGCCATACACGCATGAGTGGGGTTACTTTCACCTCCTCTTGCAAGGAGCAACTCACGCATATGCTCACCACTGATTTTTTCTGCTCCTTCAAATTTGCCTTGGGAAAAATTGCGCGTTGGTATGCCACCAAAACCATTGCTCATGCGCGTCATTCCAGCCGTGCCATATTTCGCCCACGCTTGTACTTGAGGATGATCCATCAAGGCCTTGGTATAAACCTTTTGAGCCTTCTTAAATGCCTCACCATCCACAATCGGTGGTTTCTGTCCACCGACCGCATCAAAAACAATCGCCTTGATGCCCTTGGATCCCATAACTGCACCCAAGCCACCTCGTGCGGCAATGCGCGATGGTACACGATCCTTATCAAGATTCTCAATGCCTGCTGAACGGTACCCTCGCTCCCCTCCAGGTCCGATTAACGCAATGCCTACTTTTTCTCCATAACGTGTTAACAATCTGGCTGCTGTCTCATAAACTCCTAGTCCAGCAAGGTCATCGGCTTTTTCAAAGGCGGCACCCGCTGAACTCAAGTGTATAATCCATAACCCATTCTGAGCGGGATGATTTTCTAAAATCAACGCTTTAATACCCAGATGACTCATCAGTAGGCTTGTAGTACCACCCGCGTTTGCCTCTTTGATACCTCCCGTCAATGGGCTTTTACCACCAATGGAGATACGATCACAACTGGAGACCATATGCCCGGATAGCAATCCGGGAGCAAAGATGAGTTTGTTCCCGGCACCTAACGGATCGCAAATGGCATTGACTTCATCGAGCATAATGCGAGCGATTAACCCTCGCCCACCCAGATGTTGCCAACCCGTGGGCACCTGTTCGCGAGTTAGTGTCTTCTTTAAAACATCAATGCGCCAAATCTCCATTGTCATTGCTCCTTTACCTTCTTGTGGTTACTTCCTTCAACGCACTTTCAAAGATATTTAGGGATTCCTCAATTTGATCTTTTGTGACCACAAGCGGTGGTATCCATCGAATGGTATTATCCCAAGGACCGCAAGTCAACAACATTAGTTTCCTCTCAAGGCAAGCGTGAACAATAGCCTTAGCCATCGTCTTATCCGGTTTTCTTTGCTCATCCCTTATTTCGCTACCGATCATCAACCCTAGTCCACGCACATCACCGATGACAGGATATTCTTCTTGCAAATGACGCAAGCCGGTTTGCAATTGTAATCCACGTTCCCAAGCATTACCTAGGAGATTTTCATCACGAATGGTTTTTATCGTGGCTACTGCAGCAGCTGCTGCTACTGCATTACCGCCATAAGTGCCGCCATGAGAACCAGGTGTCCATTTCCTCATCAATTCCAATCGGCTGAAAACCCCTGAAAGCGGCAAACCCGAAGCAAGTCCTTTGGCAACCGTCATAATGTCGGGTTCAATTTCAAAATGTTCGTGGGCAAACCAACGACCTGTGCGACCAAATCCTGATTGGATTTCGTCAACGATCATTAAAATACCATATTGATCGCAAATTTTTCTCACCCCTTGTAGGAAACTCTTGGGTGGAACTACATAGCCTCCTTCACCAAGTACCGGTTCGATCAAAACCGCAGCGGTCTCGGCTGGCGCGGTTTGGGTGGTCAATAGAAATTCGAGTTCCTCCAAACACCATGCACTTGTGGTTTCCTCATCCCAACCATAACGATAAGCATATGGATAGGGGCTGACAAAGACACCCGGCATGAGAGGTTGATAACCCGCGCGATAGATGGTTTTTGAGGTTGTCAGAGACATCGTTCCAACAGTTCGACCGTGAAAACTTCCCTGGAATACAATGATGTTCGGTCGCCCGGTTGCCTGACGCGCTAATTTCATGGCTCCTTCCACTGCTTCTGCTCCGGAATTGCTGAAGAAGAACCCATCCAACACCGGAGGTACAATGGTTTTCAATTCGCTGACCAATTCGAGAAGTGGGCGATGATAGATAATGTTCACTTGTCCATGTAAAAGCAATCCGGCTTGTTGACGAATCGCTTCGACAACCCGTGGGTGGCAATGCCCTGTATTGGTTACCCCTATACCACAAGTGAAATCGAGATAACGAGTTCCATCTATATCATAAATGTAACATCCTTCTCCTTTCACTGCAATGATTGGGGTATAGCGGGTCCAAACCGGTGAAACGTGGGGTAAAACATCATCGTAAGTCGTCATGGTAACCTCCTACCCTCTCCATTTAGCATTTACCAAATGGAGAGGGTATTTATTAAATTGAGCATTTTGCTTAATTTATCCAATGGTAGGCAATTATTCTGCCAACCATTCTAAATCTAAATCTATCAAGTTGGCACGTGTAGGTAAACCATTGGATGTCCAGCCCATGATTTGATAATACGCATCTAGAGCCTTATCAAATTCGATGGGATCCAATGCTGTCCCTGCAGTAGGTATTTCAACCTGAAGGGGTTTGAAGAATTTCTTCGGCAATACATCATCTTTACGGTCAAACCCTTCGCGTGCATTGAATATGCGCATCATCGTCAAACGACGTTCTCCGACCTTCATCAATTCAAACAAACTGACGTTCCACCCGGTCACTGCTCTCACAAATGAAACCATTTCGCTAGGACCGTATAATGTCCAGGCTGGACCCCATACAAATTGGCACAATTCAAGGGTATCCAAGATACTGTAGAAGATGTGAGTGTATGCCGCAAAGCGCGCTTTTTCCACTCCAAGACTTCCTGGAGGCGCTGGCGTTTTGAGGTCTAATTCCATCAACCGTCTCAGGTTGAAATCCGCTACACCCTCTTCGTAATATGGATCGTGTTCACTAGATTGGTGATCTGCACCAAATGGATTGACCGCATAAATGATTGCTAGGGATTTTTTCGCTTGCGGCATATGCGCTGGGGCTTCTTGATTCTTTACAGTGATCAAACATTCCTCCGCCGCCGGTCCCCAAACCTTTGCCGCCCGCGCTGACCCTTGTGAGAGCACCTTGCCGAGAGGTCCACTGTTGGTCACAATTTGCCTGAGTGCCTCAATCATGGCTTCTGCATTGCCGAACTTCAACTCCAATCCTCCCGTTTGCTCAAGACCTATAATCCCTTTCTCGAAGCACTCCATTGCAAAGGCAATCGTTGCGCCACAAGAGATCGTATCAACACCATAAGCATTGCATATCTCGTTGGCATAAGAAATTGCGGCTAAGTCGTTGATTCCGCAATACGAGCCAAATGTACTGATCGTTTCATATTCAGGACCGCCATAGATCGGGTTAACCTTATATTTTCCATCGTTAATCTCAACGACTCTTTTGCATCGAACCACGCAAGCATAACATGTATCTCGTTCCTTAAGGATCGTATCGTACAACGTCTTACCGCTAATTGCTTCACAACCTTCGAACTGCCCTTCATTGTAGTTTCGAGTGGGCAGACTACCGATAGCATTCTGGAACATGACGACACCAGCTGTGCCATGGATACCCAAATCGTCCACATCTGGGTTCTCTTTCATCATCTTTGGACCGGAACGATTGAGTTTCGTCAAGGCTTCTTTATCGAACAATTCAATAGGATTCTTGCCACGAACGACGATGGCTTTGAGGTTTTTGCTAGCCATAACTAATCCCATTCCGGTTCGCCCATTGTTGCGATTTGCCATGTTGACAACGCTTGAGAAAAGCACCCCTTTCTCCGCGGCGGGTCCAAATTGGCACACCTCAGCCTTCTCATCACCAATTTCGTTCTTCAGTATCTTGTCTACTTCACCCGTAAGTTTTCCCATAAGGTGAGAGGCATCGTGCAATTCCGCTTTACCATCAATGATAGATAAATAGACTGGCTTTGAGGATTTCCCTTTTACAACGATTCCATCAACTCCAGCATATTTCATTTCGGCTGGAAAGAAACCACCCGATTGAGAATCACCAATAGCCCCACTAACCGGTGATTTGGCATTGACATTTAACCGACTCTGCCCAGATATGGGTGCGCCTGTAGTGACGCTCAACATGAACGTCAAAACGCTTTCGGGAGCAAGTGCATCAACCTTTGGGGGCATATCGCGCAAGATGTAATATAAACCCATGGCGCTACCACCCATATATCTCCGATAGAAAGATTCCGGCGGAGTCTCTAACTCGAGTTGACCTTTGGTAAGGTTAACATGCAAAATTTTTCCATTATAACCGAACGGCATGGAAAACCTCCTTGTTAAATAAATAATGAAAACGATGAACTCTCCTGCAACTTATTATTGATGAGTGTATATGGATATTCCATTATGTGTCAATTGATGTATGTAATCTAATCCAGACAACACATGTCATGTTTTAGGTAGAGGTTAGCATGTTCTCCTAACCTCTACCTAATCGAGGATTCTTTATATGGCTCACGGCAACAGATGCCAATTCTCTACACTCCAAGTCATGCTACCCCATGTGCTTACCTCCCCGAATTATTCACCACCTTTTACTTCAGTCCAGATGCGATCCCAAAGGGCAGTTGCCTCGCCAACATCTCGGATGAAGTAACCCTTTTTCAAATCTTCAGGGGTAGGATTGCTTGCCCGTGAACTCATATAGGCTTCATACAATTCAGGGTCTTTTGTCTTCAATAACTCCAACGCAGCCTTATTGGGATTGGAATATGGAAACTCTTCGGTGATCATGATACTTGCTTCGGGTGTGAGAATGTAATCAATCAACTTTAAGGCAGCATCATAATGGGGTGCACCTTTAGGAATTGCTAAATTGTCAAACCAAATTGTGCATCCTTCTTCCGGGAAGATATATTCCATTGCCGGATTTTCTCGATAGGCAATGGCTGCTTCTCCATTCCAGACTTGACCTAACCACACCTCTCCAGCCAAAAGGGCAGTTTTGGGACTGTCGCTATCAAATAGGCGAATATTCGGCATCAACTCCAATAACTTCTCTTTCGCCTCCTCCAGTTGCTTCGGATCGGTTGAATTATTATCATAGCCGAGTGTCCTCAGTACCATTCCAAGTACCTCGCGAACATCGTCAACTAACACAATGCGTTCTTTGAATTCCGGTTTCCACAAATCTGCCCATCTTGTTGGCGGCGATGATACTTTACTGGTATCCACAACCAGGCATGTTGAACCCCATTGGTAGGGTACGCTATATTGATTGCCAGGATCATATTCTAGATTTTTGAGATCCTCACTAATATTTGCGAAATTGGGCAATTTGCTATGATCTAACTTTTCGAGCAACCCTTGCTTGGTCAAAATAGTGACAATATAGTCACTGGGGATGATCACATCATACCCCGATGCTCCTGCTTGAAGTTTCGCTAACAATTCTTCATTCGATGAATACGTGTCATAGTTGACCTTGATGCCCGTCTTTTCGGTGAAACTCTCTAACAAACCTTGAGGCACATATTCTGACCATGCATAGAGATTGACTTCCTTTGCCATGCTCTCGCCTGGTTTTCCACAAGAACTAGCCAATAAAACAATGACCAAGAGAATAACTAGGAAAAACATTCCATTTTTACTCATTTCATTCCTCCTCTCTAAAACAATTGAACTTCTTATCCTTTAATCTGTGGCAATTGAGATTGTCTTTTTTGGACAATTTGTCCAATCAACAACACGAGAAATACTACAATAACCCATAATGTGGATAAAGCATTAACCTTTGGTGTAACAGCAAAACGGACCATTGAGAAAACTCTCAGGGGCAAGGTCGTTGAACCTGGACCGGCAGTGAAATAAGTGATGACATAGTCATCTAAAGATAAGGTAAAGGCTAATAAAGCCCCTGAAAGAACGCCGGGCATGATGGTTGGCAACGTTACTCGCCAAAAAGTGATGATCTCATTGGCTCCCAAATCCATGGCCGCCTCTTCTATAGACTTATCGAAGCCGTGTAAGCGCGCTCGAACAACCAATGCAACAAAAGGTATATTGAAGGCTATGTGGGCTAAAGTAATCGTTGTCAGACCGAGTTTCATATTGATCAAAGCAAAGAAAGCCAATAATGAAATACCCATGACAATTTCGGGAATGATCACTGGAATATATAACAGCGATTCGGAAAATGTGTAACCCGGAAAACGGTAACGTTGGAGAGCTAAAGCAGCCAAAGTCCCGATTACCGTCGAAACAATTGTTGATACAAAAGCAATTAATAATGAATTACGCGTTGCAAGAATGACCTCCTGATCCCGAAATAGTTCACCATACCAATGAAGGGTAAAACCTTCCCATCGCACATTGATCTTTTGTGTGTTGAACGAAAAGATGATTAAAATCAGAATAGGTAAATAGATGTAAGCAAACACCAACAAGGCACAAATGCGCAACCATAGGGCTGGCATTTTCTCACTCATACCAGCAACTCCTCGCCAAAACCGGCTTTACGAGTATAGGCTAAGGTGAAGACCAAGGTAAGGACGAGCAATAGCATGGATGCTGCCGCACCAAACGGCCAATCTCGGGAAACTAAAAACTGGTTCCGTATCATATTGCCAATCAGAATGGTTTTCGCCCCACCCATCAAATCCGGAACAACGAACATGCCCATTGCTGGAATGAACACTAAAATAGAACCAGCGATCATCCCCGGAACGCTCAGAGGCAGGGTAATTCGCAGAAATGCTTGCCATGGTCTTGCGCCTAAATCCGCTGCTGCCTCCAACTGAGAATTTTCCACCTTCTCAAGCGAGGTGTACAAAGGCAAAACCATAAAGGGCAGGAACTCATATACCATTCCGATCAACACAGCAGTTTTGGTGTAGAGAATATTCAAAGGAACTTTGATGATTCCAAGATTTATGAGAAAGGTGTTTAGAAAGCCTTCTGTACGAAGGATCATAATCCAAGCATATATTCGGATGATGAAATTCGTCCAAAATGGGACTAAGATGAGAAAGAGAAGAGTTGATCGTTGCCGCGCTGGAACGCGAGCAATATAATACGCCAACGGGTAACCGATCAGAATTGTAAAAACCGTTGTAAAACCAGCCGTTGAAAGGGAATAGCCAAGGATTCGTAAATAAAGTGGGTCAATCAAACGAATGTAATTCGCTAGATTGATTCGATAAACAATATTGCCATAAGGACCTCGCGTTAAAAAACTCAGGATAACTACCAAGACCATTGGCAATATCATGAAAATAGACAGATAAAGTAAAGATGGGGCAATTAAGGTGATCCCCTGTAAAGTTGGACTTTCGCGCAACTTTCTGATAATTTCCAAATCACTAATGAACCTCTTTCGAACAGATGTTAGAACTTCTGGCATAGAGTTACTCCGCCAATACTAGACAATTTTCCGGTAAAAGCATCACCCAAATCTCTTGCATTTGAGCGTAGTAGAGTTTTGGATCCAAAGTGGATAACTTATTCTGCTCCCAAACTCGCAGTTGGTAACCATGTCCAATATCAACGATTACACGCGTATCTGAACCGATGTAAGCCACAGTGGTCACTTTTCCAGGCAGGCAGTTTTGATTGAGAGTTTGGTGATCCGAAAGGTGAATCTTTTCCGGTCGAATAGATACCACAACCGGCTGCCCCACTGTTATGCCACCCTGTTTCCTTCCTACAAGTTCACGACCTAATCCTTTGATAGTCACCACTGCCATATCCCCATCTAATTCTTTCACTTGACCATGAAGGAAGTTAGTCTCACCAATAAAATCAGCAACAAAGCGACAATTCGGTCGTTCGTATATCTCAACTGGTGTACCGATTTGAAGCACCTTACCTTGATCCATCACAGCAATTCGATCCGACATCGTCAAAGCTTCTTCTTGATCGTGCGTCACGTAAATGAATGTTATGCCAACCTGCATTTGTAAAGCCTTGAGTTCGAGTTGCATCTCCTTACGCAATTTTAAGTCCAATGCTCCCAAGGGTTCGTCCAATAAAAGAACGGAGGGTCTCTTGACCAAGGCACGTGCTAATGCAACGCGCTGTTGCTGCCCACCAGATAATTGCCTGGGCTTTCGCTTCCCCATTCCCAACAATTGAACCATCTCAAGTGCGGCTTCTACCCTTCGATTGATCTCCGCCCTCGGCAGTTTCTCCATCTCCAATCCAAACCCAACATTTTGAAAGACGGTCATATGTTGAAAAAGGGCAAAGTTCTGGAAAACAGTGTTAACTGGACGAAGATAAGGGGGAGTTCTCCCCATTACGACTCCATTGATCAATACTTCACCTTGCGTTGGCCATTCAAATCCGGCAATCATTCGCAGAGAAGTTGTCTTGCCGCAACCTGAGGGTCCCAAAAGCGAGAAAAATTCACCGTGCTTAATCTGAAGACTCACATGGTCAACCGCAATGACTTCTCCCCCCTCTGGTGTTGGAAATTTTTTAACTACATCGCGTAGTTCTACGACATTTTCTGTCATAGGTCTCCTAATAATCTTCAATTCTCATCCCCAATCACTCACTTCATTGAACCAAGGGAGGCGCGTTCCAACTTTTGCTCTCAGTTTCCATTTGGTAGACTTGGGTGACGTTTCGATATATTCAACCAGTCTATCTATCTTATCCTTGATGATGATGCGATATTCTTCAGGTAGAATATCAACTCGATCAACAGTTTCTTTAACTTTGCCTAAGTTCATCAACGTTGTGTAGTAAAAACCCCAGTCCTCTGACATTAATTTTGCAATATACCGAGCATTAATCGCATTACGGTCGGTTTCTTCCAGTGGTGCTGCCAGGAATAGCATCATGGCATCCTTCAGGTCTTTGTCGTTGATACGTACAATTTGCAATTTTTGCAACAAGAGGTCGGTCAAAGAAACACATTCCGAGTGTAATTCTAATCTTCCCCGAAATTCAATGGGATGATTATATGCTAAACGATCATAAAATACATCAATCATCGGTATGCGATCGCCAAAGTAGATGTGTCTCTCCTTACCGATGAGCAACAAGGCTCTCTTTTCGATCTCATACGATTGAGATTGGAAGAAAGCAATCATGCGATCACGGTATTTTCCATAACTTGCGAAATCAATGTCCGTGAATACTCTTTCCCCCAATCTTTCAAGTTTGTAGTACAGGTCTATGTAATTAGGAAAATAATAATGAATGGCAATTGGACCCATGACTCGTAAAATTAATCCCTGCTTTTCTGCTTCTCTAATCAAACGACGGGCTTCATCCAGAAACACCTCTGGTTTGGGATATTCTTCTAGAGGGATTTCTTTGGGCAAACGAAATTTTCTTTCACTAGGCAACATCAATACCTTCCTAACCAGATGTAAAGATATAATCCTGAACTTTACCTTTTTCTAAAATAATCAAAGCACCTTTCAAAATCCCTTCAGAATATTCGCTACCAGGATTGATCATGGTCGTCTTCCCGAGTTTTTGAACTCCACGCGATTCGTGAATATGTCCATGTAGGCTGAGGAGAGGCTGGTACTTTTCGATCATCTTGGCGACGGCTTTACTTCCTACGTGTACCTTCCGATCGGCTGCCTGAACCAGATCAACGGTCAGTTCAGGTGCTAAATCTAATGCGTATCCATATGGAGGGGCATGAAAATTGAAGATCGCGGTAGATGCATTTTTCACAGAGGCAATTAATTCTTCCAACATTGGCTCAAGTTCTTCGTCGGTCTTTTCGCGTGGTGTATCCCATGGTGTTGGATTCGTCCATGAAAAAGTGATCATCTCGTGTTCACCAACGAAGACATTCTTGTCATTACAATTGACAATAACTGCCGAATCTTCAATGACTCGATCAACTTCGAAATGATCGTCATTGCCCGGTGCCATGTAGATTTTAAAATGGGTGCCCATTAATCGCTCATCAGCCAAAGCAATCCATTCCTTCAGCCGTTGTAACATCAAACGATTGAACAATTCATCTAATTTCTTCGCATCGGATTTGTAGGTGAGAAATTCATCCTTCGTCAGATGGATCCAATAATAACCCACCATTTCAATCGTTTTCTTCAGTTGGTCTAACTCATCATTAGAATTGATTTCCATATCATGACCCATAAAGGTAGTTTGCCATCCCCCTCCTTCCTTTTCCACTAGCGGAATCAGCATCTTCCCCGTCAAATCACCAAGAAGTATTCCTACATCTACATTATAGATTTTTAGAGCATTTAGGAATTTGCGAAAGCAAACATTCGAACCATGAATATCGGTCACAAAAAACAACCTTAATGCACCTTTACCCATTTTGAAACTCCTTGCATGGGGGACCCGGTATTATAGAAAAATCAATCCCAATAACCGAGTCCCCCTTTTGAAACACCTAATACGGATAACGGACGATCATGAAAACCCTACACCTAATCGGGGGGCAATTCACCGAAGGTCATACTTACATCAACGCCTAAACGCCTATTGCGCGCTTTCCAATAGTAATACCAGAGGATACCCGCAGTCCAGATCACCACATATAAAATCACCGAGCCAATCGTCAATCCCTCTAAGTCTGGCATGATTACGAAGAAATAGAACAGGATCGCTAGATAGATGAGATTGACAATACCACCAAAGGTAACGGCTGGGATTCCAAGAAACTTCCATTTGTTATAAGGGGAAGCCTGCCAAATATTCCTCACCTTTTTCACAAAGGGGAAGATGGTTGCCGCCAGAGCAGTGACACCGAAAACGGATACAATTTCCAAACCGGTCACCGAAAGACCGGTCATTGGGTCTCGAATAAAGGCATAGATAGCGATACCGATTTCCCCTAAAATGAAGCAGAGAATGTGATTTTTAACTGGCGTTGCCCAACGCGGATCGATATCAGCAAACCATTTTGGTCCCATTCGATCCATTCCCCATGCGAATAAAATGCGCGGAAAGGCAAGATAAGATAAGGCAACCCACCACAAATTGAAAAGGATGAACGACAATCCCATGAGGAAAAGGAACAGTTTATTTCGTGTAACAACAGCCGCCAAACCTACAAAATGTGGCGACCATGGAAAGGTATAACCGGGAAGTTCGTTACCAAAATTTTCATCTACAAATGCCGTTGCGGTGAGAAACTCAAAACCTACTGTGCGATATAAAACAATCGCTAACCATAACATGAAGATGCCGGGTACCAAAATAGCGAACAAGTTGCCAAGGATGATAGTTTTATCCGGGCGCTTGACTTCTCCAGCAATAAACGTGATGCAATAACTATACGCAAATAACCAAGAACCTGCCACCATCACCCCCAAAGTATCGAACCAATTCCAGGTTGTGGGTAAGGTTTTACCTGCGTCTTCCATGGCAGCGCGAGCAGCCAGGAGAAAGCCTTCATAATCGAGTGAGCCAAATTGTGCCGCTAGATTATTCCATGATTGGATGAATTGTTCACGTGTTGTAAAGGTAAGAACCAGCAAAATGACCAATGTCCCCAGAATTCCTAAGGACATTACCACCTTTTGAGCCGTTGCAAATACCTTGATCCCAAAGATTAGAAACAGTAGGGCAATCACGTTGACAATCGTAGCAATTAAGAAAAGGGCTAAGGGTTGGGTTAAAAAATCGGAAACTTCTGACATCCCCAAGAATTGAAACAACATGACTAGTCCAGGGTCAACCGTCCACGGCGCTAACACATAAATCCACATGATCCAAACAAAGGCATTACCAAAACTCTCGGCAATTCCTATCAATGGACTAATAATGCGAGAGTTGTAGATATATTCACCTCCACTACGAGGCATGCTACCACCCAGAATGCCCCAAACAAGAGAAAAACCAATGCCACACAAAACAACTGAGAGCAAGGTAGCGATGATTAAGTTTCCCCCTGTGTAGACCGAAAGACCTAGGCTGATCATGACCCACATGCTGGGTGTGAGTCCCTGATTCATAAAACCGACACCAAAGGCATCAATGAATGAGAGACCGCGAACCAAACCGCTTGCCTTTCTAGCAAAAGCCATTTGCTCAGACATCTTCTCCTTACTCCTTTCCTCTCAGATTTGGTCGATTTTTCTATGATAAAGTTACAAGTTCTTTAAATTACTTTTCGACAATATAAATTTATTTTCACCTTCTTATTCATAGATATAACTTCCCATCATTTATCATTGCTAGATTTGTTTAACCAATCTCTTCTCTTGCCTTTTAACCAGTAAGACGCGTATCCAAGCCTCCATTTGATCTACAAATTGCATAATTCCGCCCGGGAAGAAAAGGATAATGAGGCAAATTAACCCGCCAAGTAAAGTCAATCTCAATGTTCCTGCCAATCGTAGAAATTCATTCCCAAAGACAATCACCGCTGCGCCAAGAATCGGTCCAGGAAAAGTACCAATACCGCCTAATTCCATCATCGCGATGGTAAGTAAGAATGGTTCTATTCCTAAAGTGGTCGGAGAGATATCACCAAGACTATGAACATAGAATCCACCAGCAATACCTGTTAAGAGGGAAGATAAGGCAAACACCTTCAATCTTTCCTTGTACTTATCGATTCCCAAACAATAAGCAAAGTTTTCTGAATCTCTTAAGGCAATGAATGCTAATCCGGTTGAGGAATTAATAACTTTATAAACAATCCATAATATTATAAGAAATACAGCAAGGCATATGTAATAAGCATGTACCTTTTCCATCCCTTTCATAAGAGGTGGGATCGCATGCAACCCCATTGCGCCCCCAGTGATGTCCCGCGTCTGGGTCAGAATTGAAGGTAAAGAATCGGCAAATATTAACGTAAGAAGAGCAATATAAATCCCTCGTAACCGTAAGGCTGGTAGACCTAAGAATATTGTTACCAATAAACTTGTTACTATTCCTCCTATAGGGATAGTTATCCACGGAGACAATTCGTACATTTTGGATAAAATACCTGATGTATAACCACCAATAGCCAAAAATCCAATATTGCCAAGTGATGTGATCCCGGCATATCCCATCAGTAGATTCCAATTGATAGCTACGATTCCCCAGATAAAAAATAATATGAACAAATGTTGATGATACTTACTTGCTCCAAGTAAGGGATAGACAATGACAAAAAACAAAAAGATTATCCCTATTGCTTGTTTCCAGGTCAATCTCTTGAGTAAAGTCATTACATCAAGATGCATTGAAATCACAATCTCCCACCGAGAATACCCTGAGGTCTAATCAATAAAACGATCAAGAACATGACAAACCATATTGGCCATACCCATATTGCGCCTAAATAAAGTGTAGCAATGGCTTCGATGATTCCCAAAATGAGAGCGGAATAAATTGCCCCCATGGTACTACCTAAGCCACCAAAGCAAACAATCACAAACCCTTTAACCATCCATTCCCATCCAATATGAGGATTTAAATAATACTTTGTTCCTAACAAAAGACCACTGAAACCAGTGACCGCAAATGCTAAACCAAAGGTATAACCAAATATGCGGTTGATATCAATCCCCACGACTTGTGCGCCTGGTATAGATTGTGCTACTGCCCGCATTGCTTGCCCCGTTCTGGTGTGTTTAAAAAATGCATTGAGCAAATAGATCCATAAAACTACAAGTACAATTAGGCTAATCTCATGCAAATTTATATTCACGAAGGCAATTTTCACGCTCCCCTCAAAAAAAGAGGGAATAGACTTGACCCTTGGACCAAATATCTGTAGCACAATATTCTCTAATAAGATGCCAGCCCCCAGCATGAATATCACTGTAGAAAATTCCCAATTTGGTTTTTTCATCAACGGACTAATCGTGAGTTTATAGACGACCCACCCAAAGACCACCATGAAACCAGTCGAAATAAACATACTTGGTAATAAGCTCAATCCTGCATTTTCCATCAACACCCATGCTATATAAGCCCCAATTAATGCCACCACGCCGTGACCAAAGTTGAAGACCCGACTAACACCATAGATGATGGTCAATCCCAATGCCATGGCTGCGTACAGCGCGCCCGAGATTACTCCGCTTACTAAAGCATTAACCAAATTTTCCGTAGCCATTTCCTGTATAAGTTCATTCGCACCCAAAAAGAAAATCCCATAAAATATTGTTATTTAAAAATACGCCTTCTCAATTTCATCTACATCTACTTCCGAGGCAGTTCGTTCAAATAATATTTGTCCTTTCTTAATCAAATAAATACGGTTGGCCATTTTTAGGGCATGCTCGATTTCCTGTTCTACGATAAGGATTGTTATTCCCTTATCATGGTTGATTTTCTCGATTGCTTCAAAGACGCTTTGCTTCAATCCAGGAGATAGACCAATTGATGGTTCATCCACCAAGAACAAGGAAGGTTCGCTCATCAACCCACGCGCAATTGCAACCATGCGCGCTTCGCCACCGCTTAAAGTCGAACACAATTGATTCCTTCGCTCCGCCAATCTCGGAAATAATTCAAAGCAAAATTCAAGATTCTGTTTGAAAGCGTGATGAGCATTGTGATTATAAGCACCTAATCTCAAATTTTCCATCACTGTCATGTCTGTAAATAGGTGTCGTTCCTCTGGTATATACACCAATCCTTTTTGTACAATTTGATGAGATGGTAGATTGGAAATATCTATCCCTTTGAACTTGATGGTTCCTTTTGAAAGCGGTTGTAAACCCGAGATTGTTTTCAAGAGGGTACTTTTTCCATGACCGTTAGGACCAAATAACGCAACGATTTCTCCTTCATAAACCATAATAGATACCGAATGTAAGACTTGAAGGTCTTCGTAAAAACTATCTATATCTGAAACTTCAAGCATGGGGCATTTCACTTCTTCCACCAAGATAGACCTCCACCACTCTTCTATCTGAGGTAACATCCTTCGAAGAACCTAAGTACAATACTTTACCATCATGAAGGATCATCATTCGAGAGGTTATGTTGATCAATACATCCAATAGATGTTCAATGATGATGATGGTTTTTTTCATTTCTTTATTTATTTTTTGTATCAATTCAATAAAACTATTGATTTCAACAATGGACAAACCCGCCATCGGTTCATCTAAAAGAAGTAACTTACAATTCGTTGCCAAAGCAGCCCCAAGCATGACCATCTTAGTTGTATAAAGGTCAAGATTCTTGGCTAGCATGTGTAAACATTCTTCTAACCCTAAAATGTTGATAATCTCATCAACGTGATCCTTAGATTTGGCCCCAAAAGTTGCTCCTACTCGAATATTATCGTAAACGCTCATTGTGTGAAAGGTGGTGGGTATCTGAAAGGTGCGTGCGATTCCTATTTGGCAAATTTGATGAGGCCTCCAACGTGTAATATCTCGACCTTCAAAAAACACTCTACCATCTGAAGGTGGGTAAATCCCGGTAACTACATTGAAGATGGTTGATTTACCTGCTCCATTAGGACCTGCAATGCCGAATATTTCACCCCTTTCTACCTGAAAACTAACATTCGAGAGAGCAGTTAGCCGACCAAAGTTTTTAGATAATCCTTGTGTCTTAAACATTTAGCATCTAAAAATAAATGGATCCCCGTAGGTCCCCCATAAAAATTACATGGTCGGACCTACGGAAGCATTCTTTATGAATGAAAAGCACTACTTGATCCACGGAGGTAACCGAACATCTGCCTCTTTGAATTTTCCCGGTCCAATAATATGATGTTTACCATCCCAAATTTGTAGCCATACGGTGGGTATGAGATCTTCTCCAGGTAAGATGGATTGGTCAACCGGATTGAACTTATACAATCCAGCAAACCCTGGATATTCTATCTCGCGAATATTCTTGATTACTTCATCGTAACAATCTACACAACCTGCCTTCTCTACAGATGCTGCCCAGATTTCAAACGCATCACGGGTGATATATGAGTAGACAGACTTTGGTTCATCTCCATATTTTTTTGTCCACCTTGACTTATACTCCTCCACCCCTGTTCCTACCAAACCTACAGAAGTAGTCCAGAGCAAGCCATCTGCAGCCTCACCAGCTAACTCGATAAATTCCGGGATGTTCGGCGTATATTGCATAAATACTATAGAATTAATGCCTTTCTCTCCGAACCTTTCTACAAATTGAATCATGAAGCGGGCTGCATCTGTAGGGTCCAAATTCCAAAAGGTCACAAAGGATGGTTGTGTTTGTTCGATTTTTGATAAAATTGGTCCCCATTCAACGACACCAAATTGGGTTACCTCATCAACAACGATTTCATAACCTTTCTCTTTTGATCTATCTCTGAATCGGTCAGCAGCCAGAATGTTGTAACTGTAATCTGCTTTGATGATTGCAATCTTCTTATTAGGTGGAGTCCATCCCATTGCTTCAGCGGTTTTGAAGAGATTTACCGATGTATCATCACCGTATTGAACTTCATTAGGGCAGAATTGAAATACATTTCCATATTTTTTCGGATCCTGAGCGACGACTTCCGTACTCAAAGTCATTGCATCCCCATGAAGGAAAGGCAAATCATACTCACCAAAGACACGTGCATCTACCCCTGAGTCCGCATAACCTGTAATGAGAACATCAACACCTTCTCCCATCAACCGTTCACCTACTGCTTTTATTTTTTCGGCTTCCAAAGCTCCAACATCACCTGGAATTAACTTGATTTGTCGTCCAAGTAAGCCTCCTTTTGCATTCCACTCATCAACTGCCATTTGTAAAGCCATCTGCATTTGTTCTCCATCACTGGCATAGGGTCCAGTCAGCGGCATTGGTGCACCAACTTTGATTTCTTTCCCCCCTCCACACCCGCATACTAATAATGCAAATAGGACAATAATTGTACTAAAAGTGAATAAAAGATGTTTGAATTGATAATTATTCATCAGATGCCTCCTCATTCAACGAACTAAATCACTCCATTCTCTCTCCCTACATCCTTTTGAAAAAACAATGTCAGGATTCTCACTACCCTCCTTTCCAACATAACCCAAGATTCTAAGATTCGAAGACGATTCGACCATCGCAAATTGTCATCAACACTGTAATCTCTGAAACACCCTCGGGAGGAGTTTCTTCCAAATTTCCAGATAGTAAAACAAGATCAGCCAACATCCCTGACTGTATTTGACCCTTCTGGTGTTCTTGAAACTCAGCGTATGCGGCATCTTTTGTATAAGAAGCGATTGCATCCATCAACGTTTGTCGTTGATCAGGCATACCTGTAGACCAGGCTCGTCTATTAAGAACCTTATGCAATCCTAATATTGGGTTTTTGGAAACTACCGGCCAATCACTACCAAATATTAACTTTGCACCGGATTGTCTGATGATTTGCCAAGCGAAACCCCACTGCCATCGCTGCTTACCTACTCTTATCAGCCAGATGTTCCCTTCGTCATTCTCGACAGCATGCAAGGGCTGCATTGAAGCGATCACGCCCAAATTCGCAAAGCGAGGTAAGTCACTAGGGTGGACGAGCTCGATATGCTCTATACGGTGGCGGCTATCGCGAATTCCGTTCATTCGTCGCACAGCTTCAAAGCCATCTAGAACTCGTTTTACTGCCCCATCCCCAATGGCATGAACGGAAATCTGCAATCCAAGGCGATCACTTTCTATTGCCATCTGTGTGAAATGCTCAAGGCTATAATTTGCGCTCCCATGCCAACCCGATTTATCCGCATAATCATCCATTAACAACGCTGTCCAGGACTCCATTACACCATCCATAAAGAACTTCACAAAACCGCTATGAATCATTCCACTGTTAAATTCATCTCTCAAAAAAACTGCTTCACTAAGTGCTTCCGGTGGAGTTTTTGGGGTAATGCTTAAGGGAACATAAACGCGAAGGGTTAACTCGCCAGCCTCTTCGAGGCTTCTATACATTCTAATCTGTTCGAGATTTCCATCCATGTTATGAATACTAGTAATCCCAACACGGTTTGCTAATTCTAAACCTTTGCGGAGCATGGTTCTTTCTTGTGTTTCATCGTACGGCAATTTCTCATCTATCGGCACACCTGTCAAACTGCTCATTGCCCTCCCCCACACACCTGTTAAGGCAAGGATTCTTCCGTAAGCAGCAGGTTCACGCAATTCCCCTGAGGCAAATCCATCTTGCCCTATCACAATTTCGCTATTTGGACCAGTATCACCTCCATGCAATATACCCGCCATCTCTAAAGCAAGGGTGTTAACCCACATGGTGTGGTAATCGAATGCCATTAGTGCTACTGGTCGTTCAGATATAATGGCATCAAGATGATGTCGGGAGAGGCGCTCATTTTCTGGAAGGATATTGTAGTTGAGGTGAGAACCAGTGATCCATAATTCACCCTCATGTTCCTGGCAAAACTTTTGTAAAGCATTCCTAAGATCCTCAAGTGATTTAACACCCTCCAATGGAATATTCCCTAATTCAGCAGAACCAATTCGTAGGTGAAAATGGCTATCAATGAAACCGGGCATCAGAGTGAATCCTTGAGCATCAATAACGCGTGTGTAAGGTCCTCGCCAAGCATTTGCCTCGAGAGCACTTCCTACAAAACTTATCCGATTACCAGTTACTGATACTGCCTCTGCGCGTGGTTTTTGGGGATCAAGGGTAATTACTCTTGCATTCGTTATAATAAAATCTGCATGAGAATCCATCATAACAACCTTCCCTTGATTCAGCTCTTCGTTCAACTTCAATGCATAAGTTATATCATCTTGCTCACCGATTTCAGTGTATCGGATAATCGATCTAGGACGGCATCCATTTGTTCATAAGTAATGACCAAGGGAGGTTCTATTCGAATCGTCTGCGCGCTGGTGAGCGTACCTGCAACGAGTACACCACGCCTAAATAGACCTGCAGCAACTTTGTAGCCAACCTCAGCATTGCGAAAATGCATTCCAATCAACAAGCCTCGACCGGTGATCTTATCGAAAATTTGTGGATACTGCTCCGCTAACTCTTTTAATTTCAGAATCAGATATTCCCCTTTTGCAGCCGCTTGTTCCCACAATCTATCTCTCAAGGTTACATGGATGGCTGCGATGGCTGCACTACATGCTAACGCTCCTCCCCCGGTGGTCGTCGTGTGAATGAACGGATTAGGATACATCATCACCTGCCAAATCTCTTCCGTAGAACAGAAAGCACTCACAGGCATGACCCCACCACCTAAAGACTTGGCAACCGCAAGAATATCTGGAACAACATTCCAATGATCTACACCCCACAACTTGCCGGTTCGTCCTAATCCCGTCTGTACTTCATCGGCAATCAATAAGACACCGTAGTGCTTTGTGATCTCTCTTAAGCGAGGCCAAAAATCGTCTGGAGGAACAATTGCACCTGCCTCCCCTTGGATAGGCTCCATTAAGACCGCAGCAATATCAATACCAACCTTTTGACAGATATCCAATTGCCTTTCGACGGCATCAGCATCTCCAAAAGGCACATGATAAACCGGTCCTCCATAAAGAATGCCCGGTGGTGTGCGATAATCCGACTTCCCCATCATGCTCAACGAACCCATTGTCTTTCCATGAAACGCCTTTACCGCAACGATGAAACCGTTCTTGCGTGTGTACATCTTCGCCAATTTGATCGCCCCCTCTATCGCTTCAGTCCCACTTGCTGCAAAGAAACTATACTTAATATCACCCGGGGTAATCATTGCCATCAAACGCGCCAAGACTCCTCTCAGCGGGTCTATGAGTTCCTGACTGGGCATGGGTGTACGTTCCAATTGCGCCTTCACCGCACTGACGACTTCTGGGTGAGACCAACCCAAGTCCATCATCCCATATCCCCCCAGGCAATCAATAAATTCACGACCTAACACATCATAAAAAACTGCCCCCCTACCTGTCCATTCGGTTCCTGCCCAATCCCCTGCTTCGGTTACCGATTTGCGGTATTCCAACCAACCCTTATTGAAATGTTCGGCGAAATTATATATCGCTTCCTCGATAATCTGCTTACCTTCTTCCTCACTCACTAGGGGTTTATGAATGATTCCCAACCAACGATGACTATAATCCAGTGCTTCTTCAAATGATGAACTCATATTGGATCCTCCAAGGTCATTGAAATCACACTAAGAGAAACATCGAATTCAATTCGATCGACCCATCATCAACCTTTTTGTATCAGTGATATACGAAAACGGTAATGGACAAATACAGAATACCCGTATCAATAATGGAATATCTACTTTATAAAACGTCTCACTACAACGAATGCGGGATGCTTAGGAGGTGATTGGTTCTTTTTTTCTGGTTCACTCAACGAAAGAGGGATGTGCCATTGATATACATCTTTGTTGATAA
>FWPU01002044.1_pt1 | contig 57752 bp, 60 predicted proteins | sample 2228361 | NCBI WGS metagenome assembly FWPU01 (sample SAMEA103939777, study PRJEB20133) | metagenome | reverse complement strand
GAGGGGCTCGGTGGGAGCACGAGAGCTGTGCATGTCGGCCCGACAGGATCCTTGGGCTGGCACGCCGGCCTGAAGGCCTGGTTCAATTGGGGAGCGCTGGGGCAAGGGCGCGTGTGGGGCAACAAGACTGTATGAGAACGAAGCAACCCGACTCCTCTTCGGTGTTGCCGGTCGCTCAGGTTCTGCTGAGTGTCTGGGGCGTCGTCATTCTCCTGGTGGGAATGGTTGGGTGGCTGGCTTGGCAAACACTTGAGACGGTGAGGGACACTGGCTCGCTTTCCGACCGGTTGAGCCGGACGAAAGACCTGATCGCCGATGTGCTCCCTCCCCCGGCCTATCTGGTTGAACCGTTGGCCATCGCTCTGCACATGGTCGGACAGGTGGACGAAGCCCGCAGGGAACATGCGTTGACGCGCTTGCGGCAACTCCGTCAAGCGTTTGACGAACGCATCGCTTTTTGGTCCGGGCACCTCCCCGACGAACAGCTCCGAGAGGCGTTCGCACAAGCGTCTGAGTCCGGGCTGGCGTTCTGGGACACCCTGGACCGGCGCGTGGTACCCGCCTTACACAAGCGGCGGGATGCGGAGGCCAGGCACATCGTCGTCGAAGAACTCACCGCCCACTACGACCGTCACCGAGCGGCGATTGACGACGTGGTGCGGCGGGCCCGCGCGGCGTCTACGGAGCTCGAACGACGGACCGCGTCGACGCTGCTCACCGCCCACCAGCGACTTGCGGGGCTTTTCGTGGGAGCCGTGCTGTCGTTGGTTCTCGTGGGAGTGGCTGCAGGCCGACTGCTTGCCCGTCGCGCTCGAGCCCTGCGGGCCAGCCTGAACGCCGAGCGCACAGCACAGCAGGCGCTCGTCAAACTCGCGCGGGCTGTTGAATCCACCCTGGACGCCGTCATCATCACAGACCACCGGGGCGTCATCGAGCACGTGAATGCGGCGTTCACCACCATCACCGGCTACACGGCCCAAGAGGCGATCGGCAAAACACCGGGCATGTTGATCAAATCCGGCGTGCAGGATCAGGCGTTTTATCAGATGGTCTGGGAGCGCATTCTCTCAGGAGAGACCTTTCACGGCACGCTCACGAACCGCAGGCGCTCCGGAGAGCTCTATGTGGCCTCAGAAACCATTTCACCTATCAAAGACGACGATGGGATGATCACGCATTTCGTCTCGGTTCAGCGGGATATCACGGAGCAGCGCAAGCTGGAGGCCAAACTGCAACAAGCCGCCAAGCTCGAAGCGGTCGGTCAGCTTGCCGGCGGGATCGCGCATGATTTTAACAACCTGCTGACGGCCATCATAGGCTTCGTCGAGTTGCTGAATCCCCACGTGCCCGTGACAGGCCAAGCGCAGTCCTATCTCGAAGCGATCCGCCAAACCGCAAACCGTGCGGCTGCTCTCACGCGCCAGTTACTGACCTTCAGTCGCCGTCAGATGGTCGAGCCGCAGATCCTCGACATCAACGACCTCCTCCAGGAGTGCGAGGCTCTGCTGAAACGGAGCCTCGGTGAACAGATCCTGCTGGACGTCGTCCCCAACAACCAGACAAGCCGCGTCAAGGCCGATCCGACTCAATTGGAAACGGTCCTCTTGAATTTGGCGATCAATGCGCGGGATGCGATGCCCGACGGTGGGCGGCTCATGATCGAAGCGTCGAATGTCGAACTCGAGCCGGCTTATGTGGCCGCTCATCCTGGAGCCACCCCCGGCCCTTACGTCCGCCTGACCGTCACCGACTCCGGCATCGGCATTCCACCGGAGCTGATGCCGCGTCTGTTTGAACCGTTTTTCACCACCAAACCTGTAGGCAAGGGAACCGGGTTAGGTCTTGCCCTTGTCAGAGAGGTCATAACACAGGCCGGCGGGTTCGTGGAGGTATACAGCGAGGTCGGACACGGGACAAGCTTCAAACTGTATCTCCCCCGGTGCGAAGAAGCGCGGCCGCCGCTCGTCGATTCCGGTCGCAAAGCCGCGCCGCAACGGGGCTCTGAAACCCTCCTCGTGGTGGAGGACGAGCATGCGATCCGTCAACTGGCCGTGACCGCGCTCACGGAATTGGGCTATACGGTGTTGGAGGCGGCCGACGGCCAGGCCGCGCTTGATGTCGCTCACGCCCATCAAGGTCCCATCGACGCGCTCATCACCGATATCGTGTTACCGAAGCTGAACGGGCGCGAAGTGGCGCGGACGTTGCGCAAGGCCAGGCCAGCTCTGAAAGTGCTGTTTGTCTCGGGGTATCCGGTCGACCCGCTCGCTCCCAGCGACATCCAGGAGGCGGTGCTCCCGAAACCCTACACCCCCAGCGTCCTCGCGATACACGTTCGCACGTTATTAGATCGCCACCGATAGCCCGGAAAGGGGAAGACCGGTTCTGGTGCGGCTTACGATTCCAGCACGCCCCGGACTTTGCTCCGCAGGGCGTCCGCCGTAAAGGGCTTTCGCAGAAAGGCGACGGAGGTGTCGAGAATGCCGTAACGCACGATCGCGTTCTCCGCCTACCCCGACATGTAGAGCACCTTCAGCTTGCCCCGCTGTGCCTGAAGGCACTCCGCCGACAGACGGCCGTTGATGCCGGACAACACCACATCGGTCAGCAGCAGATGAATCCGGCCATGGTGTCGGGCTGGTTTAAGGGGTCGGGAGTCTTTTGGCGCTGACACTCAGGCGCGTGAGCCGCCGGATGACCTCACCGAGTCGCTTGCCGTGTGTTTCCTCCCCGCCGGTGCTCTCGCAACACGGTTCATTGATCGTTCCTCCAGGCCCCAGGGAATGACAGCAGAGGCTGGCAGACTACGGTGACGAACACAGCGCTTCGGTCACGGCCAGGATCCGAGGGATCGTACTTGGCCCAGCATGCCGAGGGGGAATCGACTGCCCCGATCACTTCGGCAGGCGGTGCTAGACTTCCTTCCGATCCCCGATCTTCATAACCAGGACGATCAGCTCCTTGCCCCGAATCTCCTAGATGCGTATTTCGGTGATATCGGCACGGGTTCCTGAGGAATCCGGACACCGTTTCGGGGATTTCGGACAGCTCGGAGCGAAGCGACGCGAGCCGGGCTGTCAGTCTAGCGTGTTGGGTCTGTTCGGACAATCCTCCTTGTCAGTCCGGCGACGGGTGGAGCGAGGCGACCGGGCACGCTGACGGGCGGAGCGAAGCGGCCAGGGGCGTTGGGCGGCCCAGTGACGTGAACCCGGCCTTCCACAATGGCCTCAGGAACCCCGATCGCGAGACGGTCCATCCGCTCCCTGTCTCCCTCTTCAGGCGTCGGAGCCGGGGCGTGCCGCCCGTGTGGTCTTCCGAATCGACTCCCCCTTCAGCTCAATCTTGTAGGCCGTGTGTAGGAGCCGATCGCAGATCGCATCCTCCAGGGTCGGATCGCCCATGTGGCGATGCCACTCCTTGAGCGGGCATTGGCTCGTGATCACAGTGGCCGCTGTCCCGTCGCGATCCTCGACGATCTCCAACAGGTCCTTGCGTTCGGCCTCGGTCAAGGGTGTCAGCAGCAGAACGTCCAGGATGAGGACCGGGAGCTTGCCGAGCTTGGTGAGGAGTTTGAGATGGGAGCCATCGCCCCGGGCCTGCTGCAGGCTCGCGAAGAGCCGCGGCGCCCGCACATAGCGGACGGGATAGCCGGCGCGGGCGGCCAGATGCCCCAAGGCCCGGGCCACGTAGCTTTTGCCCACGCCGGTCGGGCGGGTCAGATGGACAGTGCGGGGCGTTGTGATCCAGTGCCCGGTGCTCAGCTCCAGCACGACCGCCTTGGCAAGGCCGCGGGGGTGACTGTAGTCGAGGTCCTCGAGGGTCGCCTGTTGTTTCAGCTTGGCGCTCTTGAGCAACCGGGCCAGGCGCTGGTGATCCCTGGAGGTCTTCTTATCCTGGACCAACAAGGCGACAAACTCGGCCTGGGAGATGTCGGCGTGCTGGGGGCTGGCTAGGTGCTCGGGGAGCACGCGGGCCATCCCATGCACCTGCATCGTATGCAGCAACGCCACGGTCTGTTGGGTCAACAGGCATCTCCTCCTGGTGTGGGGTGGGAATAGGGTTCGTCCCGCCCATGCTCATGGGCTGGCAGACGGCGGGGCGCATCCGCCGCCGGAGGGGCGACGCGATCCAAGCCGGCGGCCAGCATGGCTCGGATCGCTTTGTAGGAGCAAGCCTGGTAGTGCAGCGCCCGCTGCGCCGCGGCCTCCACGCGATCCGGCCCATCGTGCGGGCCCAGTCGCAGGAGGCCGAGGCAAGCGCGATAGCCTTGCTCGGGATGGGCCCGGCTGGCCAGGATGCGCTCCACGACTTGGGCCGTGGCCGGGCCGGTCTTCGCCGCCCATGCGAGCGGGCAGGCGTCCCCTCCTGATACCGCTGGTGCGCCACCGGCATGTGCGCCGGCAGCGTGGTGTGCTGATGAGGCACGGCCGATCGCATGTGGGCGGCGATCCGCTCGCCCTTCGAGAAGATCTCGACCGTCGCGGCCGTCACCCGGACGTCCACCTTCGTGCGGACCAGCCGGAAGGGCACACTGTAGTAGTGGCCGTCGACCGCGACGTGATCGTCGATGTTGACGGTCGCCTGCCGCCACTCCGCCTGTTCATAGGGTACGGCTGGCAGGGGCTGGGCGGCCGGCCGGTCCCACGCCTCAAAGAGCTCCCGCCGGGAGCGCTGGAGCTTGCGCAAGGGCCGGGTATTCAGCCGCTCCAGGAGTTCACGGATCGCGGCGATCAACTCTCCCAGGGACGTGAAGAGGCGATGGCGCAGGGCGGCGGGGATCCAGCGCTTCACAATCAAGACCCCGCCTTCCACCTTCGCCTTGTCGCGAGGCCGCCGGGGCCGGGCGGGCACCACGGCGCAGCCGTCATGTTCGGCGAACGCCTGGTAGGTCGGATTCAGGTCGGGCTCGTAGCGACAGGCCTTGAGCACGCCGCTTCGCAAATTATCCGGGACCACGAGGTGGGGCACGACCCCGAAATAGGCGGAGGCCCGGGCATGGGCGCCAATCCAGGAGGGCAGATCCTGCGCCGGGCAGACCTCGACATAGGTGTAGTTGGAGGCGCCCCAGACGGCCACGAAGAGCGGGGTGGGCGTCCGCGTGTCGGTCTGGGGATCGACCAGCGCGAGGCCATCGGCGAAGTCGACGAAGAGCTTCTCCCTGTAGCGGTGGACCTGGCGCAGACAGACATCGCGCTGGCGCCGCCACCGGTGATAGTAGGCGACAAACTGCGTGTACTGGTACCCGTCGGGGTGCTGGGCCTTGTACTCTCGCTAGAGCTGGTCCAGCGTCAGATTGACGCCCCGAGGGTGCCGGAGCTCCTCCTCGATGGCCGCGTCGTCCGGCAAGGGCCGCGGGTGGCCCTTCAGCTCGGTCGCCGGGCGATGGAACAGGCGGGCTTCTAGGTCGTGGTCACTGAGGGTGGGGGGCAGCGGCCAACTCAGCCCCCTTCGGCGGCCCGGGCCAGGTAGTCGCAGACCGTGCTGCTGGCGAGCCCGCAACTGCGGGCAATATCCCGGTACGTGAGCCGGCATTCGTGTTTGAGACGAAGGACCTCGTGGATCTTGCGCATAGAGAGTCGCTCTTTCGGCATAGCACCTCCTGGTTAGAACCAAGGCTATGCAGCCCACTCTCCCGCGCCGCTTCAAAGGCCATGCCCCTCCGGCTGGCCGGGGTGTCCGCAATCCCCGAAACGCTGTTCGCAATCGTCCGACACGATGTCCGATTTGGTCCGAAAAACGCATCGGGTCAAGGTACGGGCCATTGCGGCTTGATCTTCGGGATGAACAGTGTCCAGAAACGAGGCAGGCCTTTCCAGCAGAGTTGAGCGCTCCCGTCCCCAGATCTGTTCGTAGGCGGGGCTGACGTAGAGGATTCGCTCCATGCCCGGGTCGGAGATCCAGAGGACTTCGGAGACGTGCTCGGCGATCTCTCGGAAGATCTCGGTGTTTCAGGACCGCGGCCTGGCGCGTTGCTAGCGATTCTGGGGCGGTCTATCCAGTATCGCGCGCACCTTGCGGGCCAGCGCGTCCCTTGTGAACGGCTTCTGGAGGAAGGCGATGTCATCGTCCAGCACGCCGTGGTGGACGATGGCGTTGTCCGTGTAACCGGACAGGTACAGCACGTTCATGGTCGGCCGCGCCGGCGCCAGCCGTTCGGCCAGCGCTCGCCCGCTCAGGCCCGGCATCACCACATCCGTCACCAGCAGGTGGATCTCACCAGGATGGTCCTGAGCGAGGCGCAGCGCCTCTGCGCCATCCCGCGCCTCCAGGACGGTGTAACCTTGGGATTCGAGCACGGACCGGGTGAAGGCCCGGACCGCCTCCTCGTCTTCCACCAGCAGAATGGTTTCCGAGCCGGTCGGGGGCGGTGCGGCCGCGGGCTTCGCGGCGCGTGGCGCCTCGCCGGTGATCCGCGGGAGGTAGATCTTGAACGTCGTCCCGCACCCGACCTCGCTGTACACCGTGATGTAGCCGCCGCTCTGCTTGACGATCCCGTAGACCGTCGAGAGTCCCAGCCCGGTGCCTTTCCCCTTTTCCTTGGTGGTGAAGAACGGCTCGAAGACCCGGGCCTGCGTCTCAGCGTCCATTCCACAACCGGTGTCACTCACCGCAAGCATCACGTACGGGCCGGGTGTGGCGCCCGGATGCATCCGGGCATAGGCCTCATCTAGCTCCACGGGGGCGGTTTCGATCGTGAGCCGGCCACCACTCGGCATCGCGTCGCGGGCGTTGACGGCGAGGTTGACGAGGACCTGATCGAGCTGCCCCGGGTCGGCCTTGACCGGGCCAATGGCCGGGTCCAGGATCGACGTCAGGGTGATGTCCTCGCCGATCAGCCGCTTGAGCATCTGCTCAAGGTTGCGCACCAGCTCGTTCAGATCCAGGACCTGGGGCTGGAGCATCTGGCGTCGGCTGAAGGCCAGGATCTGGCCGGTGAGCATGGCGGCGCGTTGGCCGGCCTTCTGGATTTCCTGCAGCCCGGCCCGCATCGGGGCGTCCACGCCGAGGCGGTCCAGTAGTATCTCGCTGTAACCGTTGATGACCGTGAGCAGGTTGTTGAAATCGTGCGCGATCCCGCCCGCAAGCTGCCCGATGCTGTCCATCTTCTGCGCGTGGCGAAGCTGTCCCTCGAGCTTCCGACGCTCGGTGATGTCAGTAAAGGTGACGACGGCGCCGGTGATCACTCCTTGCTGTTCAATAGGACGGGAGGAATACTCAACAGGGAACGAGGTCCCGTCGCGTCGCCAGAAGACCTCATTATCGAGCCGGCAACTCCGCCTGAGGCGGAAGGCGTCATAGATCGGGCAGGCCTCGACTGGGTAGGGCCGTCCCTGCGCGTCAGCATGGTGGATGAGCGAGTGCAGTTCCCTTCCGATCAACTCATCGGGGGCATAGCCGAGCAGGGCGGCGCCGGTCCGGTTGATGAAGGTGCACCGCCCGCTCGTATCCAGGCCGTAAATGCCTTGGTCAGTCGATTCCAGCAGCAACCGGAGATCGGCTTCGGCCTGCTGAATGTCGCGCAGCAGGACGCTGTTGCCGATGGCCACGCCGGCCTGGGACGACAAGGCGGTGAGCATCTGCTCATCGAGCGTCGTGAACGCGAGGATCTGGCCGCCGCCCCCTTGCTTGTCGGTGAGGTAGAGCAGGCCATACATCCGCCCATGGGCTCGGATCGAGATCCCAAGAAACGAGCGCATGGGCGGGTGATGCGGCGGGAACCCGGTAAAGGCCGGATGTTGCGTGAGGTCGGGCAGGTTCAGCGGCCCATCTTGCTTCGCCAGGTGCCCGAGTAGCCCGTGGCCTGTGGGCAGGTCGCCGATCGCCTGTCGCGTGGCCTCGTCCACGCCCTCCGTGATCAACCGGACGAGACGCTCACCAGCGGGATCGAAGACGCCCAATGCGGCGTATCGGGCTTCGGTGATCTCCTGCGCTGCTTTGAGGATGTGCTCCAGGATCCGGTCCACATCGGACTCGGCCGTGAGCCGGCGCGCCGCCTCCACCAGCACCTGCAGCTTTTCCGTTCTGGTCCTCAATGTTTTCTCGGCGGCGAGGGTGTGCGCATGCTCCGCCTGCACCTGGACCCATTCCTTCTGCAGCCTTCTGGTGGTCCAGAAGAGGAGCCCGAGCATCGGGACGAAGAGCACTGCCCCGGTCGCCACCACCGGCCAGAGGTCCGCTCTGATTGAGGCCAGGACATCGCTCCGGTCCTTCCGGACCAGGACGCCCCAGGCCGGCTCGGAGGAGCCGCCGGCTCCTTTGGTCCTGGCATATCCTGTGATCACCGGCACTCGCCGGCGCAGATGCCGCTCTTCGATGTACCCAGGCCCGGATTCCAGCAACCTCGCCGAAGGCACCCCCAGCTCTCTGAGATTCGCCTTTCCTTCCTCACCGAGAACCGAGTCAATGAGGACGGTTCCGTCTCGGGCCAACAATTGATATTCGATCTGCCCAGCCAACTGAGGTTGCGCCGCGAGGGGGAGTACTGTCCGCTTGAACCAGTCCTCAATCGTCGCCAGCGCCGCATAAGCCAGGATTGCTCCCAGGAACTCCCCCTTTGGACCCTTCACCGCCACGGCAAACGGAACCGCGCGGGCGCCATTCAGCTCCGGCGCGGCTTCGGGGTCCCGGAGGTAGACCCGGTCGCTCGTGATGACTGTGCGGAACCATTCGCTCTGGCTGTAGTCTTTCCCCAAACTTTCGGGGGCCGTGGCTGCGATGATCCGGCCCTCCGCATCCGTGACGCCGAGCCAGAGGTAGATCGGATAGGCGGCCCGGGCGGCAAGCAAGTGGCGAGTCATGGCCGTCGTGTCGCGCCCGCGAAAGACCTCCGCCGAGCCCAGCATCCGCATGGCGCCGAACCGCTCCGCAACCAGCAAGTCCAGATTCCCCGCGATCGCCTTGGCCGCCAGCGCCAGGCTCTTCCCGGCCATCTCGACCAGGCGGACCTCGACGACAGACAGGCCGGCGGCCACGGTTGTCAGGGCGACCAGGGTCATCACCGAGATGAGCCACGGCAGCCTGCGGTAGCGAGGGGCCATGGCAATCCGTGGTGCTCGGCCGGGCAGGGTGTGGGCCCCGCTTCGAATCACGTCTTGGAGTGCTTTCCGGATCACGAGGTTGTTGAACAAATCTTGCCTTTGTGTCCCTAGGCAATGCTACTCGCGCATCCCGTCCTTCAATCCGGAGGGCGCGATTGCGCGGAGCGGTGCCGCCCCAGGACGCCCTGGTGAGCGACCCGTCCCCCGAAGCCAGAATGCCGGCCACTTCTCGCTTGCGCGCGATCAAGGCCAGGGCCGATGCCATTGTGGCGACGCTGGAGCGGCCCTGTATGGCGCCCGGAGTGAGGCCTGGGCCTCGCGCAGGAAGGTCCAGCCCCAGGCGGCCCCGCCGCTGATGCCGCCTCCGGACGATCCGGGGAATCCCACGGTGGACTGCCACGGAGATCGGCGGACGACCGCCACGCATCCGCGCACGACGGACCCAGAAGCCGCCTGGCACGCAAGTACTCCAAAGCCGTACCCTTGTCCTCAGAACTCCGGCTAAGGATAAAGGATAGTGGATGATCCAGAAAACACAAGAGACGATGGGTAGCCATGAACCTATGCTCCAAATTGCTTGAGTAGCATGGTGATGCAAGCGAGTGGGGTTGTGGCTCGATTCCTGTAGAAATGGGCTTCTCCTCCCCTTTCCCTGTGAATCATGACCTCCGTATTTGCCTTCTACGGGGCGATCGGCTTTCGGCCTGACCCTTGTATCCCCCATTACGCGGCGACGGTCGCCGCCAAGGCGTCCGGAATCGCGGGCAGCTCCCGCCACCTCTCGATGCGTCGCGTCCGAATTTGCCCCGTCAACAACAACCTATAGAAGAGCGACTCAGCGGTCTGGGCCCTCGGCAGCGCCCCTTGTGTGTTCACCCGGCGGCGGAATTCTTCATGCAACCGCTCGATGGCGTTGGTGCTGCGCACACACTTCCACCGACTGGCCGGGAGGCGAGAGAACGTGAGCCGTTCGTCCCCGGCTTCGCGCAAGCTGGTGACCACCTTGGGCAGGCGTGTCTCCCACTTGGCCACAGAGGCGCCGGAGGCCTGTCGCGCCAGCATGCCGGACTCGGCACGGTGAGCCGGTGAGAGTCCGCGGTCCGCGCCTCCCGGGCGTGGCGGGGCGCCTGGCGTCCCAGGTTGCGCAATTTGTGGACGACGCAGCGTGGCCCGTCGAGGCCGGCCCAGCTTGTCTCGACGGCGGCGCACACCCCGGGGTGCCCATCGATCACGCACAGCTGCGGCCGAGGCAGGCCCCGTGCGATCAGGCTCTCCACGAACCCGCACCAGGCCGTCGTCGACTCGCTGGTCAGCGTCTCCAGCTCCAGCACGACCTTCTGCCCGTCGGCCCGCACGCCCAGGGTCCCCAGCACCGGGACCGAGACCACCTGGCGATCCAACCGGACTCGCAAGGCGATGGCCTCCAGGTAGAGGATCACGACACGCTCCTCCTTCAGCTCGCGGCGATGCCAGTGTGCATCTCACGTGTTCGCCTGGCTTCCTACCCGAGCGCTGGCGCTCTTCGACGGCGGCGCACCCCGCAGCGGAGGGGCCAGGGTTCCTTTGATGCGCCGGCTGTTGGCACCCGCGCAAGAGCTGCCCAGGATGGCGGCATCGAGCGCCGCCGCCCGCCGCTCATACTTGGGGCTCAGCGCACTGCGCCATTCGGTCGTCTCGGGCCCCTGGATCAGGCGGGCCTGCCCACGCCCTGGCAGGCGGGCCCGGGGTAGCGTCACGGCCGGCGGCCCCATCCCCGTCGTCAGCGTCCGCTCACTCCACCCATGGCGATACCCCTGGCGACTCGGCCCGCGGGCATAGCGGACCGCCGCCAGCGCCTCGGTCAGTTCGGTGGTCGCCAAGGTTTCGATGAATTCCCGGATCTTCCCGCGCAGGGGGACGGTCAGCGGATCCGGCTCGTTCAGCGCCTGCATCAGTCGTTCCGCTTTGGCTTTTCTCAACCGCTTCGATCTGGTAGACGGCTTGCCCAATAGGCGTTATCCACCTTGTGCCGGCCCCTGCAAGGGCCGGGTGGTTGAGTGCTGCGGGGAGGATACGCCTATTTAATTTCCACAGAAAGAGGACCACAACCCTGCGAGCCGGCACACCGCGCGTGATCGATCGCCTCAGACAGATCGAAGCTCGTTTCTCTCCGAGCTTCCTCGACACTCCGTTGGGTCTCCAGCCGCGTGCCCGTCGCGCCACGCGCGCCTGGTGCGAATGCTTCACAAAAAAAATGATGCGTCCGACTTATTGTTGTCGGTGGCGCATGAGCATAGGCTTAGGGTGTGGCCAACGCCGCCAGGGCCAGACCGGCTCGGGACCAGGATTGCCCGACGCGCCATGGGCTTCGGCCGCAAGAGGCGCCGCGAATCCGTCGAAGCGACAGTGCGGATGCAGCGAGCCTACCGCCATGCGCAAGCACAATCTCCCTTTCGGGTGATGCCATACGTCGAACGAAGCCGGAGCAGTAGGTTGAAGTAAGGAATTTAGCAGCTCATAGGAGCGGCGACGGCACTTGCCCTCGCCACCTCGGCGGAGGCACTGTCGTTTGAAGAGAGGGCACTGGTCACGATTGGTGGAGCGGAGTCTCTGATCACCGGGCACATTGTCAAGATTGAAAACGACGCCTACTGGATCCGTCAGGCTACCGGTGATGTGACTCGTGTGAAGGTCACCGAAGGAACCAATCTGATCTGCCGGACTCGGCCTGGGGTCAATGAGGCAAAAGTCGAGTCCAAGCCGGGTGTTGGCTTTCGGATCGGAGACTGTCCGTTTATTCCGGGGGATACCGTCAAGGCCGAAGTCTCGAGCCTTGGCTAGGCGAGCCTGGTCCGGTACATCGACGAGCCCCCGGCACCACTGACTGCGAAGCTCGGGCTACCTCAGGGATGGGACGGCGAGATTCCTCAAGGTGTGCTCACCTTCAAAGCTGGGCCGCAGTACCCTGTGCAAACCAAGGATGGGAAACATGTGGGCCATCTTGCAGGGACGCTTGTGGACACCATATCAGGGGCTGCGTACGGCCTTCTTATCCATGCACCGGACAGGCATATGATGCCTGTGCCGTGGACCAAGCTGAGAGAAGAGTGGCCGGAACCGAATAAGCCCGTGGTCGTGGTCTTAGAAACGGAGGCGCGCCTCGCACGGATGCATCCACCGGTGTACCCGACCGCGAACCTCATTTCGGTCCAAGAAGTTCGTGACTTTTGGACAAAAGCCTCGCCCCCGGAGCCCCTTGTCGCGAAAGAAGTTGACGTGGAGATTGTGATCGATAAGAAAGCGTTTGAGGTTACGAAAGGAGGAACGGATCGGGGCTTTGACCTCGCGGCAGGCATGCCGACCGCCATCCGACTCCGCAACAGGGATGTCGTTGCTCATGAATTTCTGTCTACGATGTTCCGCGACGTTCCTTTCCGCGTCTCCGGCAATGCGACAGTGGTCAAGACGGCGAAAGCTTCCGGGATCCGTCTCGATCCGGGACAAATCGTGACCCTTGAGTTTACCGCCCCGGCGTCGCCGGTGGACGAGTATGGCGCCATGGCAGGCCTCTATGATGTCTTCTGGTGCGGCCTTCATGGGAAGGAGCATGGCGAGAAGATGCGCGGGGAAATATTGGTCGTAGAGACCAGGGGAGAAATTGGCGGTGGATGAGGACAGAGTGTCTGGGCCGGGTCGCCTACGGGGGCGGGCGACCCGGGTCCTTTCTGGGTTCCCGCCTCATTTTCGGCCTCCCTTGGAATCCCCGGATCCGAACCCGAACGGACTGTTCCTTTGAATGTTACCGGTGCCGCCAACCGTTGGGTACTTGACAGCAAGGGACGGACTCGATTTGTTTGGGTGGGCAAGCTCAGGCGTGTGGTGCCAACCGGGGGAGGACGTGCATGCAGAACCTTGAAGGCCTGAGAACAAAGCCTCGCCGATCGCCGCTGACCGCTTTTGTCGCCTTGCCTGTGATCATGGCGTTAGGGCTGGGGTGGGGCCTCACCGCGACAGGCATGGTCGACGAGATCGAGTACGAGCCAGATGTCGTGCTCGTGATGAAAGATAAGGCTTTTCACGTGGTCAAAGGGGCGGAACCGGGTGCGGCTCTGACGGACCCCACGTTCTCCTTGGCTCCCGGGATGGACGTTATCCTTCTGCTTCGCAATGAAGACGGGGTTGCACATGAGTTCGTCTCGCCGTTGCTCCAAAAAGTCAATCTTCGGATCTCAGGCCGGGCTACCATGGTGTATACGTACACCGCCGCCGGAGTTCGCATTGAGCCGGGGGAAACTGCGGTCCTCCGGTTCGATGTCCCGTTTGCCGGTTATGATCAGTTCCATTTCTGGTGCAACATCCATGGAAAGTTCCTAGGCGATGCCATGCGAGGAGAGATCTTTATCCTGAAGCAATCATCCCAATCGCCCGATTCCTAACTTTTCGCAGGACCGTCGTGTGGAGTTAGCGTAGGGAGCAACAAGGAGCCGTTGGCGGTCGCTGATTGTTGCGCTCAGGCGATGAAGGGGACGCTTGCTACAGCGAGTTTTGCCTGGAGGGTTCCCATGTGTGAGAAGGGACTAAGGGGACTTACCGCAGCCGGGCTCTGCATAATCATGTTCGCAGCCGTCAGGTTGGATGCCGCTCAACCTGAGCAGCCAGCCGGGGTTCCACCCCATGTGGTCGCCGAGTACATCCATTCGGTTGTTCAAGCCGAAAGGGGCATCTATGCGACGCACGTCGTGGAGCGATTGCAAGATCTCAAGGTCGCGGTGGCCACTGAAGACTGGAGGGCGAGGGGCGCGCTGCCTCTTCCCGCACAAATGCTCCAAATGGCAGGGCAAGAGATTCAAGGGCACGGGCTCGGTCTTCGCAACCGGCTTGTTAGCCTGTGGCCGATTTACGAAAGGAACGGGCCTGCTGATGAATTCGAGCGGGCTGGCTTAGAAGCGGTGGCCAAGAATCCCAAGGAGCCCTATACGGGCATCATTACGCAGGGTGATACGCGCTTTTTCAAGGCCGTGTATGCGGATAGAGCTGTCACCAGAGCCTGCGTCGATTGCCACAACGGTCATCATCTCAGTCCAAAGCGGGATTACAAGCTCTACGATGTGATGGGAGGGATCATCATTTCGTTTCCCGCGCCACGCTGATCCGGCAGGCTCCTTAGCACCAGTGTCCGGAGTAGGATCCTGGTAGGCCCGTGGGCCCAAAAGCGGCGAATGGGCAAAAGTGCGCGCTGCGCCTTGGTCGCATCGAGGAGGACAACAAAGGGGTCGCCCATCTCGACGGCTCGGGTCATGGGGAAAGACGGCTCCGGCGCACGCCGCTGAAAGGAGAAGAAAAGGGGCCGGGAGTGGTTTCCTGAGGATCTGTGCTCTATTAAGACTCCCGACTCCTTTGTATCAGCCCCTTTGCATCGGCCCGTGTGACGTCCGGTGCACCGCCTCCGGAGCGCAGCCGTCCATGCCCCCATCTTTCGTACGCATCGGCTGCAGGAACACGGCGGCGCCCCCGCGCATGGAAAGGCCTGGAAAGACCGAACGCCGCGGCGTGGCCTGCCGGTGCCCGGCCGAACGGCACGGCCGGACACGGCCTCGGCGCGGCGGCCGGCTTCACTGTAAAGCCGACGCCTTTGACGGTCACCAATCGACAGCTTCGATCCGGATCTCTAGCAAGTAGCCGGCGAAGCGTATGAATGTGGACGTCCAGCGTGTGTCCGTGGATCGCGAAATCCGGGCCCCATACGAGATCCATCAATTCCCGACGACTGAAGACTTTACCTGGAGCCCGCATCAACGCTTCAAGGACAGCGAACGGCTTGGCGGAAACGGGTACGGCCTTTCCTGCGATTCTGACCTCGTGGAAATCAGTGTCCACCTCCACGGCACCCACCTGATAGACGCCACGCCCCTCCACTCGGCGTCCGGCCCGGCGGAGGTACGCGTTCACTTTCGCCAAAAGCAGTCGGGGGCCGTCTTCCCACCGCTGCACCCCGTCCATCCCTCGCTCCAACGCCGCGATACAGTCTTCGTCGTGCCAGGAAAGTCCGGCGGGAACCAGCCCCACGATCGGAAGACGGCACAACGCCTCGTCCGTGCGAAGCAGGTCCCAATTGTCGACTCGCAAGTCGACCAAGACGATCCACGGAGCCACTTGAGGCGGCATGGCCACGAGAGCTTCCGCGCGCGGTCGGACCTGAAACGCATAACCTGCTTGTCTGAAGCACAGTTCGACGGATTGCGCAAAGCCCGCGTCGCCGGTGAGCAACAGGACTCGGCCGCGGTTCGGAGGGGAACAGGATCCGTCGACCGCGTCTTGCTCCGCTGAAGCCGGTTCTGCACACCGAACGATTCCGAGCAACGCCAGAAACCCGGCGAAGAACAGCCATCCGGCGGGCGGTGGAGCGGGGAAAGGCACGACCGGCCCGGAGTCATCAAGGGCCCTGGGCCCTCGATGTACCGGCACCGTCTGACGGGTGTGGGAGTTGCAGGCGTCGAACAAGGCCGGGCGCTCGAACACTGGAGGGACTGGCAGTTCGATGTGATTTTCGCCGGCGCCGCGGCACATCTTCGGCGCGAGGCCCTCTACCGGATCAGGGGATGGCATCAAGACCATGAGTGGATTGTCTTCGCTGAATGAAGACACCCGCATCGCGCGGGCACTCTCGATCCCCACAGACCAGGTCGCAAACATGACCGCGCACGAGACCATCCCGACCAACAGGCGGGTCTGTCCGACGTTCATGAGCCCTGAGTTGCTCGACTCGGGCGCATCACCCAGCACGTTCATAGTTCCGTCCCCCAATGCCTCTCCGACCTCTTTCCCAACGCCGACATCCACCTTCAAACCGCCGCCATTCGTCGTCTCGCCACGATGGCCAACCCGATGAGCCCGGTACCGAACAGATAGACGGCGGCAGGAACGGGCACCGGGGTCAACGACGTCAGGTTCCCGATGAGCGTATGGTCACCGTGACTGCTTTGGAAGACGATTCGAAACTGGCCATCGGGGTTGAGCACTGAGTCGTAGAGGCTGAACAGGGTATGATCCGGCGGCGTCACCGGCAAGCTATCGCTCGTAAAGACTGCCGACGAAGGGTTCAGCAAATTTAAGAAGAACTCCCGCGCAAAATAGTTGTCTCCATCGACGATCGGGCCGTTCGGCACCACATTCTGCACGCTGGCCGAGACGACGTATGACTGATTCGCCGGAGTATGGTCCGCATTGACTACGATAGCGTTCTGAACCGGCCGGCCGGAACTTCCGCTCAGATCGAGTCCGAATTGATAGGAATCGCCGGTGATCGGTCTTGTCACCGAAAAGGAAAAGCTCTCGATCGCGCCGTCGTATTGACCGATGTGATCGTCCGGATTCGCGTCGCTCGTATGCGAGTCGAACGTAAACGACCCCGACACGGTGCTTGCCGGAAACGGGCCGAGCGGCCCCGTCAACATACCGCCGAACGTATGCGGATGGGCGGCCACCAGTGTGCCCGTGAAATCGAAGGTGATGGAATGGGCGCCGCCGATCGACGGCGCAAACAACCCGATGAACCCGAGACTGAAGGCCGCAAGAGCGACCGCAATGAATCGTGCTCTCATGGGGCAACTCCTTTCAAGTGTAAACAGCCGTGAACTGAAACAGATGTGAGTCTCTCCGGAACCCAAACCACGTGCTGGCCGGTCTCACCCCCTTCCTGCCCTCGTGTCAATCCACGATCCGCCCGCCGTACTGGGAATAAGTCGGCGCGCGCCGTGCCACTTATTACCAGAGTGCCGTCGGACGCCGCCACCGCTCACTGCAACGGGTGCTACGGATGCGACAAAAAATGCCGGGCGGAATCGGGGAGGGTAGGGAAATCGTTGTATCAGATGCGGGAACAGGCACCGTCGTCATGAATACAAGGGCGCGTCCCCGGTACACGAACACGGCAGGATGCTTTAGCGAGGGAGGGACGCGATGCTTCGTTGGACCGTTCGGTCGGCCGCCGCTCTGAGGTTCGCCGGCCTCTTGTTCTCAGTTGGACAGGCGTCCGCGCAGGTCGCGTACGGTAACCCGTTATTCTCCGATCCAAGCGCGATCGATCCCGTCACGGGATTCGCAGGAGCCGGCTGGGCCGGCTCCGAGCAGGATCGGAGCGTCCGAAGCGACGCCGGCGGGGCGGCCGCGTTGGACGTCCAGCACTGGGGCGATTCGCACAATACAAGATGCCTGTACTGCAATTTGGCCCACGAATCGGCCGTCAGCTTCACCGTTAATGCGCTTCCCAGCTTCACCGGAGCGAGCCTGCTGAATCCCGGCCACTCCATCATCTCCGGCGCGGTCCGCAACGTCTCGCACGATGGTGCGTACTATGCTGGCCAGAGCACCTTCGCCAGTTGGTCGCCGTTTTTCGGCAACAATGCGATCATCGCCGCGAACGGCGGTGCGATGAACGGAACAAGAGGGAGAACACTGTTCGAACGCCAACGTCACCAGGGCCCATTGAGCCGTCACCATCGGCACCATGACTTACACCGGCCTCTTCGGCGCCAATCGCGCCGGGCATACGATCAGCGGACAATACACCCCGAGCCCGGCCTCTACACGACGAAATCTCAAAATCGCCTTCTCCGTGGCCGTCGTACCGATTCCGGCTGGCGCGTGGCAGTCTCGGCAGCGGCTTGGTCGGCGTGGCCGCATTCGGGCGACGCGGCTCTACGAGGTCACCGTGCCGCAACAGGCGAACGCCAGGGGAGCTGGCGGGATGACACCGCCGGCTTTTCTCTTCATGCGAACGGCTTCGTGAAAGAGCGCGTGGCTTAAGTGAGGCAGGGGGGCTTCCTGAGGACCCGGATGCCGGGTCCGGGAACCTCTCGTGCGGTCCCCCACTCCGCGCAGGAGATTCTTGAGACAACGGGGACCGCGGCGCTGCTGTTGCGCGTCGATCGGGCTTGGCGAGGGACCTTTCAGCACGCGCACCAGCCGCGGTGGGAGGAATCGGGGAACGTGCTTCGCAACGTGTTGGATCTCGTGGCCTCGGCCAAGGCCGTCAGCGTGCACGATCCAGCGGAACCGGGCTGATGCAAGAGCGCGCTGGAACGGGGGATCACGGCCGCGCACGGTTGGGTGGGCGAGCCCTAGCTCTATGCGTTCTCGGAGCTCGCCCGCTTCACAGGATTGCGATCGACGGGAACGGATTCGCAGGTTGAAGTGTCTGACCTCACCAGCCGGTACGTGAGCTGGTAGATGGCGTTTTTCGGCGACCCGCTGTACAACCCGATGCGGGGCGCTCGTCCTCGACCCTGTTGTCTTGGACGTCTTGACCGGTCCCTCCCTTGGAACGACCGTTGGGCAATCCCACGACCTTAATCGGCGGAGGCGCTTCGGCAGCCGCGGGACCGGATTGCGAGGCTGGTGGCCATCTTGATCCAAGCCGAGCACGCGGTCCAACTGCCGGCTCGCTGACCGGTCGTCCCCGGTATCCTGGCCAACCGAGGAGCACGCACCGGGGGAGGACGGCTCCTCCCGCCGTCCTCCCCCGGCTGGCCTGTCCGGAGAGCACGGCAAGGCTGTCCGGACGTGGTGACGGCGCCGCCCTTCCTCACAGGCGGGCGACCCGTCGAGGTAAGTGACGGCACAGTCCCGGTTTCCGTCCCGCCCGCTTGCTGCTCATGTTCTTCCGGACGGACGAAGCCGTCCGGGGGTCGCTCTACCGCGCCGGTATCCTCACCGCACGCGCCGCGACAGCCGTGCCTCAGTCGGCTGTCCGGCAGCCTGTAACAGGCCGGCGTAGCGGTCGAGGCTGTCGGCCACCATTTGACCGAAGTCGTGCGCCTCCCGTTCGTGCTTGACGGCGTGCGCTATCGGTGCCCCCTGAACAGGGCCGCGGAACGACGATGCCGGCCGCGCGAGCCGGATAAGAACTCGCGGACGTCGACGCGCGGAGCACACAGGAGGCGTATCCGCGGCATGCACCGGCGAGACGACCGCCGATCCGGCGGTCATTGCTGCCAGGGCCCAGTGAGTGCGGCGTATGGCTCCCTTTTTCCGCCGGGCGCCCGTTCCCTTCGCTACCATCTCGGCGTGGCTTGATTGTCGCTCGCCGCGAGACCGGCATAATACACGGTCACGTGTTTCGGATTGCGTCCGACGGGAATCGTTGCTGTCGTGGTATGCGTTCCGGCATCGATCAGTGAGACGGAGCCGGGGACGCCAGGCGTGGCGTTCGTGACGACGATGCCTTTCGCCGATCCTGCCCCGAAGGGGCCGGTGACCCAGAGATCCACCGCATGGGACTCGGCCGCCGGCAAGACTATTTCCTCGACGAACGCCGGACTTGCCGGCAGCCCAGACGGATCAAACACCAAAAGCCTGTCTTTCTTCAGACCGTGGATTTGGGCCCCGAATGCCAACCCGGCGGTGCTGTTCGATTGCGTCAAATACAGCCGCGTTCCGTCCGGCGTAAAGAGGAACCGCTCGGGCCTGACCTGTTCCAGTTGGGGCATTGAAAACGCCGTGAGGGAAAGGACCGGTTGTGTCACATCGACAATGCCGAATAATCCGATCACCTTTGCCGGGTCCGACAACACGTCTTCTCCGATCACGACGATATAGCGCCCGTCCGGGGTCAGCCCCACCGCGCGCGTGACGCTGAGCGGCGAAAACGTGACGGTCACTTCTCTCAGCTTCTTGAGCGCTGACCGATCTGGATCGATTTCCACGACGGTCCCGTAACCGGATAGATAGCAGTAGATTTTTCCGGTCGCCTGCGACCAGAACATGCCGGCCGGAGCGGAATGGTTCGGATCGAACACATTGTTGCTGCAAGGCGGATGTCCCAGAGCCTGTTCCTTAGCACTGTCGCAGAGAAAAATGGGGACGCCGGTCGCCCATCGGTCGGCACCGTCGACCGGATCGGCCTTGACCATGGTAATGAGCCCGGTAACCTTGCTCGAAATGAACGCGCTCTGAAGGACCCCGGGGTTGGCCGCCGTCGATCTGGCGAAGGCGGCGAACTGCTCCCCTTTCCCCCACAGACAAGACGTTTTCTTGATATGCGGTTTGTCCCCTCCCACCGCAATGTGTGAGTTGTGAAGCACCGACACCGTCGCGGTAGAGGAAAGAAATGGGTTGATTTGGCAGTGTGGATCGTCACCTTCATTCATCGTCCAGAGAATCTCCCCGTCGACGGGGTCTCGGTAGATCCGCTTGGGCTGCAAACCGATTCGAGGGTCGGTGGTGCTGACCAGGTAGCCCTCCAGAATCGGCGCCAGCCCGCCGATGGGATCGATGAACGCGACCCGGTTGCCGGCCGTGTGCGTGACGAAGATCCATTCACCGAGGGAAAATGAGATGCCGCCTATTGCGTCAGGCTGAGCGGGACCGATCGGCAATGTGTTGAGGACCGGAGTGAATCGTCCGTCCAGCCGGATCGTCGTCACGGTCGTATCGTCTTGATTGACGACCAACGCCATCGGCGTGGAGAGCGGTGTATTGGGCGGTGATCCGCCTCCGCCGCTTCCGCAGGCGGCGGATAGCAGCACCAGCCAACACAGCCCCAGTCGGCCGACGCAGGGTACGCGCCGGAGCAACGGCCCGATCGAGATGGGAGGGCGCGGCGGAATCCTCATTGGAGGCTCCGTTGGTTCATGGCCATCGTTTGCTCGAGGCTAGAACAGCGGCGCCGTGACGAACGACCGCGTCAGGCCGAACACGTAACTTCGCTCCTGCTGCAAATTCCCGTTAAAGTCTCGATACAGGGGCAGCTGGGCGATAAAATACATCTGGGCGACGTCCCCCACGTGCACCAATATCCCGGTCGAGAACCCCAGATAAGTGTGATTCGTCGTCGGGACGGGCCGGCTGGCGACGTCGCCGTCGAGCAGGACGGCCCGATTGAAGGGCGGGCCCCGCAGTTCGAACAACTGCGCTTCAACGGTGTCCTTGGTCTTGTGCCGGAAGTTGAGCTGCTCGGTCAACGTCAGCCAGGGCGCCGTGACCAGATTCACACCGGCGTTCAGCGAGTACTCCTGCCCGAACTGATATCCATCCGAATTGCGCAGGCTGTAGCGCCAGTTCCCCGAGAAAAACTGGTTCAGTCGATGGGGGAGCACCTCGTAGGTCTGGTAGAAGCCCGGCTGGAAACCGAATGTCCCCCGCCCCACCTGCAACGTCGATTCGGCCAGCTGTCCGGGTACGGCCTCGTGGCCGTAGTCGCCGGTGGGGAAATAGACGCCCATTTCGAGGACCACCATGCTGCGGAGGGTGGGGAGGAGATTGTATTTGATCTTCCCCAGTACGTCGCCGATTCCGCGGTCGTTCGTGTTGGATACGGCCCCGGCACCGATCTGCCCGATCGCCTTGACATTTCGGTACGGCACCATCACCTCGAGCCCGAGCCGTTCCGTCAGCCCGTAGTTGACGTCCAAGGCCACCGTCTGTACCAAGGTGCTGAGTCGATTGACCTGGCTGTTGGCCAGAATGAGCTGCTTGGTCTGTTGATTGGCGAACGGAATGGTGTTCGCGCCCTCGGGTGGAATCTCGTTCGGCGTATAGGTGTAATTCAGATTCACCGTGAACACCCCGGCTGGCGACACCTGCTGCTGCGAGCCGATCACCACGAAACAGCTGACCGACCCGCACGAAGCCTGAGCCGCGGGTGTCCACAGCATCAGCGCCACCGACGGAAGGAGGCTCCACCACCGAATCCGTCGATAAGCCGCATCGGTCATACGGCAACCCCTCTGCCCGGCTTCGCGGCCGGACGGACAGTCGCCATCGGGCCCCTATCGTTCAGATACGACGTCCCCTGGTCTCTCCTGAGATCAGGCGCCACGAACATCGACAGGCCAACGCGGTGCTTTTCGATCAAAGCCGACACCGATTCGCTGAACACTCTGACGCTGCCGGCGCCGATCTTGGTGCCGGCCAGCTTGCCTGCCTCCAACCATCGATAAATCGTCCAACGGCTGACATTCAGGAGCTGCGCGGCCTCATCGACACGTAACAGCCGTTTCTGCACAGGAGTGAATCCCATATCCATTGTGCCCTCCTTATCTGGGTCGTGAAGAGGATCGCCTGCGGCAATGGCCGTAGGCCCGGAACAATGCTGCTCCGGGCCCCATCCTGAGTACGGGAAAGACAGAGCAAGATCGATCGAGTCAGTCCCTAGGCGCGCGATTGTCGGTCTAGGCGAGAAGAGGGCGCGGGGGGCCGCGGGGTGCGAGAAAGGTTCTAGTCTGCGCGTCAGGCTGAGCCGGTACCGCCTCCGGCGCCGCCACCAGCTGCCGGATAGCCGGCTCAACGAGCGCCGACGGCACGTCGGCGCTCTGTCCGGCGATACAAAGCCAGGCGCAGATCGTGGTTGCATGAGTGTCGGCATGGTGATGTTGGTGCTGGATCGCATGCGCAGCCACGTGCGCAGCAGCGACGCCGCTCAACCCCAGCAGCACGGCAACCAGAACGGACGCGGCCAGTCTTCGACACAAGCGCATGAGAGATTACCGATGCGGAGAACCAACGGGTTCGTGCCGGCTCTGCTCCATCAGATGACCCACGACGTCGCGAATCTTGCCTCGATCAGCACGGCGGCCTTGACGTATTGCTGCGCGAGACCCTGTTCGTCGATGAATGCGCTCACCGGCAGACCGTAGGGACCATGATTGCGGAAACCAGCGGATGCGAACCGCTGGCGCCTCCATCGCCGGCCTGCACGACCTGCGAGAAAAGATTTACCAGCATGGTGAGGGAAATCCATCTCCTCTATCCGCTCTCGTCCGAATAGTTGTGTTGGATGGGAATACGATTCGCCGCGGCAACTTATACGGCGACTTTGCCGCCCATGTCTACTCATGGATGCTTACTCCTGCTACAGCCTGCACCATGGCCGCGAGGTATGACCAAAAGATGTGGAAATGGAAAAAAGGCAGTGGCACCTGTTCGGGTGACCCAACCCAGCCGGAGGCATTCTGGCCATGCCAGGAGGCACCGCGGTGAAGGAGCAGCGCACAGCGACAGGGGTGGAGTCAAGCGATCTCTGGGACCAGCTGGAGGCATGCGTGCGCGGCCACAGCCAGCGCGTCATCCAGCCGCCCTGGGAAGAAGATTCACCAGGGGCCTGGGTCGAGGGAAGCCGGGGCGGCGCGTAGCCGTCGATGCGCCGGCGGGATCGCGCAACGGAGTTGGCCAGCCGCGGCGGCCGCGGGTACGGGGCCCGGCCGAGCGCTTCGTCAGTCGCGTCCTGCCGCTGTTCAAGCGGCGCACGAAGGATGTCGGCGCGCTGCTCCCCCGGTTCCACCGGCATGGCTTGGCGCACGGGGACTTTGAGCTGGCCCTGCGGGGGCTGTTGGGCGAGGGGCCCCGCTGTCGGCGGCCATGCTGCAGCGGCTCAAGGCCCAGTGGCAGCAGGAGTACAAGGCCTGGAAACAGCGATGCCTCGACGACCTGGAAGTCGTAGGCGTCTGGAGCGGATGGCCCGTCCGTGAAGGCGGGCCTCGAGCACAGCAAGGCCACGGTGCTCGTGCTGGTGGGCGCGCTCACGGACGGTCGCCAGGGGGTGCTTGCCGTGGAGAGCGGCCAACCGTGTGGACCGCGGACACGCTGGAGGTCAGGCGACGGATGGGACCGGTCAAGGCCAGGCAGCGGATCCTCTTGAGAACAGCCTTTCACTACAGGTACGTTGCTTCACCTTCTGTCAAGCAAGACAAGATCGGAGGGTCTCAGGGTGAGAAGAGGTGAAGGACTCTATCGACGTGGACAAGTATGGTGCTTGCATTTTCGACACAACGGAGTGCGACATGTTGTCCGCATCGGTCGGGCAATCGCTCGGGGCGTTGCCGCTGAGGTCGCCCAAGTCCAGCGAGCACGCATTCTGCGCGGCGAGGTTGGGCTTGGCAGAAAACCGCATTTGTCCTTTGATGCGGCCATCGCGCGATTTCACGAGCGGGTCAAGGCCAACAAGCGTCCCAACACGGTGGCTGATTCCTCACAGATGTCTTGAGATGCTGAAGCGTTCGTTCTCCGGGAAGACACTGCGACAAATCACTCCCTTCGCGATTGAGCAGTACAAGCACGCCAGGGACCAAGCTGGGGCCAGAGTACGGACCAACCGTGAGCTCGCCGGCTTGAAGTGTCTCTATAACCGATGCCGGGAGTGAGGACCCTACGAAGGCGAGAACCCTGTGACCAAAGTGAAATTCTGTCGGGAATCCAAGGGGCGGATCCGGTTTCTTGATGTCGAGGAAGAGCGCCGCCTGCTGCGGCCGCTCGTGAGCCTCTGCGGACACTGAGACTTATCGGGATCTATTGCGGCTTGCGCCTTCGGGCTGAGGCTCTGACGTTGCGATGGGCTAATGTGGATTTCAGACGGAAGCTGTTGACCGTCGAAGCGGCGTACAGTAAGAATAACCGCGCGCGGACAATCCCCCTGAATACTCTTGCCGACGAGGCGCTCAAGCGCCTGAAGGCGACTGCCCAGGGAGCGAGTGTGTCTTTCCACGCAATGGCTGTCCCATCAGATCATTTAAGGATGCGTTTGCGGGGGCCTGCCGGCGAGCCAACCTCGACGGATTCGCTCCGCACAGCCTGCGGCACACGCTCGCCAGCCGGCTGGTGGTGACGGGGGTCGATCTCCGGGCGATCCAGGAGTTAGGCGGATGGCAGACACTCCGGATGGTCGAACGGTACAGCCACCTTGCCCCAAGCCACAAGGCGCAGGCCATCGAACGCCTGGCAGAATTTCACAACGCTATTCACAACAATGCTGATGAAGCGTTTGGCGAAAGCGTCAGAAGTGATGGAATCATAAGGTCGCCGGAGTGGCGGAATTGGCAGACGCCAGGGACTTAAAATCCCTTGGGCTCACAAGGCCCGTACCGGTTCGAGCCCGGTCTCCGGCACCACTTTCCGCCACGCGCTGCGTCCCCCGTTTCACCCGCCGTAAGAACTCCTGCACGATGCGCCTCATCCGTCACCGCCCGTGACGACTGGCAGAGTGTGATTGTGCCGTATCCCGTGCTCAAGTGATCTTAACCGCCCCGGAGCACCAGAGACAGCTCCGGCGCATTAAGCAAACACCGATCCGCTTGTCAAATCTTTACAGACTACGCAGCAGTGCTACGCTTAGACCTGAGGGTCGTGTCCGGAGGCGGAGCGTCTGAAAGATCCCGTTGCGCTGTGCTCGTCCGGGCTGTCCTCCTGCGGCTTGTCATGAGGCCTGCCGATGACCACCGTTGAAGCCTTCACGTGGCTCGTTCTCGCGTTCGCCGACGGCCCTGATTGTCTCATCCAGGGATCGTTTCACTGGCTTCCGGAAGGTCGGGTGTTTGTTCGGGAAGACGGCTGTACGATTCGATCGCAGCAGGAAGGGACACAGATGCTGTTCTGGTCGAACGACAAATGGGTGCTTGTGCCGGTTCCTAACGGGGCGAGGTCGCTCACGTATCGATGGGGACGTTCGGTCGCTTTCGTGAATGGAGACCGAGTGAGGATTCAAACGGGTATAGTCGTGCCGAGCGGCCAAGAAACCCAGGAAGAACGATAGGCGGGCGTTTATCCGCCCGTGTCAAGTTTTGATGTATCATTCGGTATCTTCTCGTGGCAATGCTATACTTCGCCTACACTGTCAAACGTAGGCGAAAACGGGGGCTTTGCTTATGGAGACTCACACCGGCATTATTATCCCGGATATCCTGCCGTATTTGGTCGCCATTCTGGCTCTGTTAGTCGTCTGGCAGTATCACCAGATGCAGGTTCTGAAGGGCCGCATCCTGGCCGTTGATATCTTCGATCGGTCCGGAGTCAGGATGTATCTTTTCGTGGTCCCTGCCGACAAGAGCACGTGTACGATCTGTCGGGAAGCTCACGGCAAGGCGTTTCTTCCGAGCGTCGTTGCGAAAAAGCATTTCACCCCGCTGCGGGGCCACTGTACGAATCCGATGGGGTGCGGCGGTCTGTTGGTCGGGATCTACGGCGCATGGCCGGAGGCCCGACACGCGGTGGAACGACTTCGAGCCGCCAAGATCTCAGGCACGATCCAGTTGTCAGGACAAGAGATTTCCGCGCTCATCAAAGGGCCATGGGAACGCAGTATCAGTGCGGCGGCCGACCGGGTGGCGGTCCACATGTTGGAAGCGATGGTGTCGGAGGAATCCAAACCGGATACGGCGATGCTCAATTATCGGTACGTCATCGAGCAAGCCAAAGAGATGCGGCATTTGCCGTTCGTCGTCCCCGCGTACTTTCGCCTTGTTGAGATGCTGACCAGGCAGGGGCTTTACCAGGAAGCCGTCGATCTGATCGGGCAGTTCGAGTCACGGTATAAAGACCGAAATGCCGGGCCCTACGTTCCCACCGAGACCCAGCGCGGCCTGATGTCGATCAGGAAATCCCGCCTCGCGGTCCAGCTCAAACCGGCTCTTTAGTGAGAGTGTTCCTCTCCGGCCAACCTGCTCTCCCGTTATCTCGAAGCGGCAGGCTTACAGGGACTTGAGAAATCGGCGGAGCTGTGTTTCCTGGTCCGGATGCACCTGCAAAAAGTCCAACCCGAATTTCTTTCCGAGCGACCAGCGGACGACGGCCAGATCGATGTGCAGCGGAGGGCGAGGAGGTGGGAGGTCGACGCTCAACTCGAGAAACGTGCCGATCGGAATGGTAGCATCCGCTTTGATCCCGCACCCTCCACGGGAGATATTGACCACCACGCCTCTTCCAACGACTTGATCGCCGGAATAGGCGACGGCCAGATCGACTTCATACCGTGGATGATCGCGCAGGTCCAAGGGAGTCTTGTCCTTTTCGCCCCGGCGACTTGTCAACATGGGAAAGCCCTCACCATTTCCCGAACCATCCCCGGCAGCCGGCATAGTATGACAGGCCGGCAATAGCCAGGATGGTCAACCCATGGATTGCCTGTTCTGCGACGACGACGGGGTTCGTGATTCTTGCGAGCAGTATCAGAGCGGCGGCCGCCCCGGTGACGCCGAAGGTCACCCGTTTGGGACAGAGCGGCAGCCGGCGTTCCTCGTAGGCCCGGGCGATCCAGACTCCGATCCAACCCAACGCGCCGATCACCAAAGCGCCGCCCAGATCGGCCAGTCCGATCCAGAGACTGTCCCAGGCCAACTCGACCGGTTCACGGCCGCTGACGGACTGCCGCAGTTTCTGCCACTCCGCCGCCGCGAGAACCAACCAGATCAGCGCCAATCCGATCACAAAGCGGCGTTTGGGCATTTCTTTGGACAACGTGGCCAAGCGCGGCTCCGCCGACGCTGGCGCCACCCGACGCCGCCGAATATGAGAAACCAGATCGTATCCGCATTCGCAGATCAACACGCCGTCGGCATTCGTCAGCAGGCAGCGGGGACATTCAACGGGCATCGGTCGGCTCGGTGAATTTCAACGACTCGTGTTACAATCCGGCGGTCCCGCCGGGCGCGGACGAAGTACTCGAGGCGGCCTTCCGGTCACTCGTCATTCGGCAGTCGCGCGATCGCGTGAGTATGGGAGCCATCGGTCATGTTGAAGACTGAGGCGCGCCGGTTTCTTCTTATCGGATGTGTGTTCGCGTTCACCGGGGTGGCGGCCGGAGCCTTCGGTGCGCACATGCTGAAGCGGACGCTCGACCCAGGGATGTTGGCGGTCTACGACACGGCCGCACGGTATCAAATGTACCATGCGCTCGGACTTTTTGTGGTGGCATGGGCGGTCGACCGATCGCCCAGCGGGAGGTTCGCCGCAGCCGGTTGGTTGTTTGTGGCGGGAATTCTGCTCTTTTCCGGCAGCCTCTATGCGGTCTCGCTCACGGATATCACGTGGTTGGGAGCACTGACTCCTCTTGGCGGGGTTGCGTTCCTGGCCGGGTGGGGAATACTCGGCTGGAGGAGTTGGAAACTCCGTCCGTCTTGATCTACTGAGCCCGGCAGCCGGCCGTCCGTTTGCCGGAGATCGACCCCCAGCCTCCGGCCGTATTGACGAACGTTCCCTCCAGGCGTTGGTCTTGTTTTGAGAACAACAAACTGTCTTCTTGGAAATGTCCCCCCGAGTCCCACCGCAAATACACGGCGTCGCCCAGGACGACGACTTCTGCTGGCCTTGGCCCGTTGCCGGTGGCTGAACCGGGCGGGGGAAAGACCAGCGACAGTTTCTGTTCCTGATGATTTTGATGATTGTGGATGGTCCATTGCCAGGTGCCGCACAGACGCGCCAGCCCACGGTGCTCGCGCAAGCTCTCTTTCCACAGACGGAGACGCAGCCAATGATCGAAGGCCAGGCGGCCGGCTTCCGCTTGAGCCCGGCTGGCCAACGCCATCAAGTGGGTGATGAGGAGGGGACGGAGTCGAAACTCGACGTAGCGGGCCGCCAGCGCGCGTTGCTCGGCCGGTTCGCGATCCCGAAAGGCCGGAACGTCCCAGAGGCGTTCGCGAATTGCGGCGATCCCGTGCTGTTCCGCCAGCGAAAGCCAGGACGAGGGACCGACCAGCGCAGGAAACCGCTGATCCAGTTGCGCGGCGTAGTCTGAAAAGCCTTCGGGAACCGACCCGGTGTGATCTTGGGTCAGAGGAAAGGCCGCCAAAACCTGCGCGACCGTGACAAGAGACGCGAGGGCCTGCCGGCCGGTTGCGTGGGTGATCCAGGTATGTTGTCGGCTCAGTTCCTGTTCCAAGGTCGTCCATCGCGAAGGATCGGCCTCAGCCTGAACGGCGGACAGGGCGACCCTCCAGACGGCAAGCTCGGCGATGAGCCGAGTCGATGCTTCGCTGAGATGCCGATAGACGGACTCCGCGAAGGGCTTTCTAGCCAACCGTTTGGTCGCAAGCGCGCCGATGACGTCGTTGAGCCCGAGGATCGGTCCGAGTTTTGTGATGAACAACGTCTGGGCTTCGGCATCGGAATTCACGTTGGCGAGCGCGTCCGCATGGTTGCGCACTACCTGCTCGAAGTCCGGCAACTCTACGGACGTCGCCAGGCCGGTCGAAACCGGAAGCGGAGCGGCAGGCGTGAAGGAAGCGGCCGCCAGGGCCACTCCCAACCCGAGCAAAAACAACGCAACCTGCGGAGACCTGAACGCGGCCATCGTCGTTACTCTAGCGTGTCCCTGAGACGAATCGCAATCGAGGTGGGCGACTGTGTCGGTCGACGATCGTGAGGAGAGGCAAGAGCGGCAGGAAAGGCGCGGAGCCGCTTACGCGCCTTGGAAACAGGATTTCAGGAAGTCGATACTCGAGTTCCAGGCCTCTCGGGCCGCATCCGCGCGATAGGAGTCTTTCCGGGCATCGTTGCAAAAGGCATGAGGCGCATCGGGATACGTGCGAACCTCGACCCGCTTCCCGTATTCCTTAGCGGCGGCCAAGAGCCGATCGACATCCTCTTGCACGGCCCACTCGTCCCGTTCCGCTTGATGGTAAAGCAAGGGGCACTGCAGATCCTTCAGCAGTTCCGCCGGGCTGACCATCTTCCCGTAAAAGGCGACGACCGCCCGTAAACGCTTCCGGTGACATCCGAAACGAATCGCCAGCGATCCGCCCATGCCGAATCCGACCACCGCGTAGGTATTCCGTTTGACGTATTCCTGGGTGTTGAGGAACTCGCAGCAGGAATTGATGTCCTGAATCAAGTCCGCCTCTTTGACACGTTCCATCAGCGCCGCCGCGACTTCATCGCTGGCGGTCACCATACCGCCGATCCGCCCGTAAAGATTGGGAATGATGACGACGTAGCCCTCGCAGGCCAGACGGGCACCCAGGTCCTTGATCTGCGCCGTGAGGCCCCACCACTCATGCAACAGAATGATTCCCGGATAGGTCCCTTTTTCCTGCGGCCAGAACTGCAGCGCCTCGACCTGATGACCTTTAAGTTGGCGCGACCGGCTGTAGGGATCAACGGCCATATCGCTGGCGGAGGGAATGGGAGCGCCGCTGGGAAACCGAACTGCGCCGGTTCCGATCTGTTGCAACGAAAAGGGAGGGGTTCGTTCGGTCATCGCGAGATCCCGATCTGCGCCGATTTACGCGTACGATCAATTGTGCGGCGTACTATAGCGACGGGGTCGAAACATTGTCAATGCAACGTCCGCGGTTGACCGGCGAACCGACCGTCGGTAGAGTGTCGATCTGCGCGGGACGTCCGTGTTGTCCGAACAGACGCGCGGCCAAGGAGGACCGATGCCGAGCATCGGAATCGGGCTCATCGGGTTGGGCAGGCACGGGCTGCGGTACGCCCGCCATCTGCTCAAGGATATCGCCCAGGCCAACCTCGTGGCGGTCTGCCGGAAAAGCGTCGAGCGCGGGCATGGTCTGGATACCGGACACGAGGTGAGATGCTATGGAGATTACCGCCAATTGGTCGCGGACCCCGAGGTCGATGCGGTCGTCGTGGTCACGCCTCCGACGCTCACCCGGTCCATCTGCCTCGAGGCCGTACAGGCGAAGAAGCCCATTCTGATCGAGAAGCCGTTGGCGGCGACGGGAGCCGAAGCGCGAACCATCGTACGAGCCGCGGCCCGCGCCGGCGTGCCGCTCATGACCGCCCAGACCCTCCGATTCGACCCGACCGTCCTGGCCTTGCGGGATCGATTACCGACGGTGGGACGGCGGCGCTATCTCACGCTGACGACTCGAATCGAGCCGTCGGTTCAAGGCCGCAGGGATCCGAACGACTACGGGGGCCGGGGCGTGTTGTTGGAGGTCGGCGTTCACTTGCTGGATTTGGTGCGGTTTCTGACCGGAGAAGACGTGCGCGAGGTCCGTTGCGAGTTGGCGGATTCCAGCGGCCTGGGCGTGGAAACGAGGGCCTTCGTCACCCTCCGTACCGCCGGAGGCCTCTCATGCGTGATCGATGTCTCGCGCGAGAGTCTGGTGCGAACCAGCCGGGCCGAGTGGATCGGGGAAGACGGACAACTGACGGCCGACTGGTTTCATCATCGCCTCGTCATGCACTCGTCCGAGGGCGCGTGCGCCGTCCATGAACTCGAGCCGCGACCGACGATCGTGGCGGTGTTGCAAGCCTTTCTTGACGCGCTCTTGCACGGCACCCCCATGCCCGTCTCCGGTGAGGACGGGCAACGGGCGGTTGAACTCGCCGATGCGTGTTATGAATCAGCCGACACCGGGAGAACCGTGATGTTGTCCGTGATGAGTGAGAGGTGAAGAGTCCCTGCGAGAAAGGAACCCGTGATACTCCGTCACGTTTTGCGCATCACGCTTCACGTGTCGCCCGCGTCACGTTTCCGCCACAATGTGGGTATCGGTTTCTTCGACACCCTCGATGGTATGAATCTTGGTGATGACGACGTCCGAGAGCGAGCGTTCGTCCGGCACGTTGACAAAGCTGAAAATGTCCGGCTGGCCGAAACAGGGGTGCGCCTGCTCGACGCCGTTGATCTTTTTCAGCGCGTGTAGCACCTCCTTGGTTTTCCCGGCTTTCACCTTGATGAGAATGTAGGCTTTGGTCGACATGCGCTCCTCCCACTGTTAGGCTGGACAAGGTTCGTTTGGTTTCTCTTGTTCATCTGGTTAAGCCGGAACGCGCCAAACAAACCAAATAACTGGATACGAGCACCATGAACCGGAGTTAAGAGCCCGGCATCTCCCGCCGCTTGGCCGCATAGGTTCCGTGCAGGTCCTTGCCGTTCGCCGCGAGACGCTCGCGGGCGGAGCGGAAAATTCTCGTGAGCAGTTCCCAGTCGGCCTTGCCGACGTTGAATTCTCGGAAGCCTTGTTCAAGGCCGTCACGGTCCCACACGGAATGGACGGCTGCGTAATCGACGACGGCTTCCAGCGATTCGGAAGTCCAGCCGTTCGTGCGGAACCGAGCGACAGCGTCGGAGCTTTGTGCGCCGAATTTCGCCTCGATTGCTTCGGTGAACCATCGGCGCACTCCGGCATCGGCGCTTTTCATGAAAGCGGATTGAAATTGGATGAGGGCTTTGATGAGCCGGTTGGCCTCCGGGCTGGACTCGGGAGGAAGGACGCCGGCGTCGTCGAATGTCGCCAAGAGCGCCATGACGGCGCCCACAAGTTGGGGAGCAGCTCGTCGGGCCGGCATGAGATCATGCGGTGGGGCTCCCGCCCGCTTCGGCGGGATGAAGACCTCGTTGGCATTGCTGAACGATCCGCCCGGTCTCGGCCCCCCGGCCAAAACATAGAGACGACCGCCGACCACCGCCGACCCTAAACCGTGCCGTGCCGTCGGCATGGGCGCCATCGTTTGCCACCGGTCGGAGTCCGGAAAGTAGGCTTCGTTCGTTGAAAAGGTGCCCTGGGGGGCTTCTCCGCCGATGACGTAGATCGTGTCGAACATCGCCGCCGCGGTGATGCCGCTGCGCGGCGTCGGCAGCTCTTTGACCGTCGCCCATCGGTCGGCGGCGGGATCGTAAGCCTCGGCCACTGCAAGATTGCGCCCGTAGTCTCGATTCAGCCGTCCGCCGAAGGCGTAGAGGCGATTTTGGACCGCCACGGCGGCCAGGTGATCGCGCGGAGTGGGGAGCGGTGTTTTGATGGTCCATCGATTCGTCGACGGGTCATAGACTTCCACCGCGCCGGAGTTGGCGTTGCCGTCGTATCCGCCGATCGCATAGAGTTTTCCGTCCAATTCGGCGGCGGCGAGCGCGCCGCGCGGGGTCGGCATGGGCGGTCCTTCGGTCCAGGCGTCGGCCTCCGGGTCATAGATGTACAAACTGGCGATCGGCCGCCAGACGGAGAAGAATGATCGGGTGAACCCGCCGACCACGTAGAGCTTGTTTGCAATGACAGCCGACCCTGCATGGTGCACCTTGCCGGGCAGCGGCGATATGGTCGTCCAACGATCCGTGGCGGGGTCGTAGACCTCCACCGCGTCGGTGATCGCCAAACTCCTCAGGTTGCCCAGACTCGGCTCCGCGAACCCGCCGATGAGATAAATCTTCCCGCCGAGCGCCGATGCCGTGACCTCGGTCCGTTTGGTGGGGGCCGGCGCCGCCGTCTGCCACGTGCCTAGGGGGGGCGTGTCCTCTTGGCCGCCGGCGGGTGGGACCTGCCCGGAACACAGCAGCCAGGCCCAGAAGGCGACGCCGACACAGAGGATCTGTCGCCGACGGTTGTGGGATATCGTCGAGCTGGCGATGAAAGCGACGGGGGGGAACGAGATGCACCGCTGAAGCAAAATTCTGGGGCGCATGGACCGGATTATACTGAAGGGGCTTCACGCAATCCAGCCAGTTCTGTCCTACGGTGCGAAAGCGGCGCGCGGCGTGCGCACATCCGGCTCGCCGCACGGCCGGTTCTGTTGAAAACAGGTCAGGGCCCGCCTATAATCCCGCAGCGCCTCAGGCGCATTTGTATTTCTACGGAACCGGACATGTTGGCAAAGGTTCTGAGCGCGGCAGTGGTCGGTCTAGACGCCCATCTGGTCGAAGTCGAGGTGGACATCGGCGGCGGGCTGCCGCAGTTTTCGGTGGTCGGTCTTCCCGACGCCACGGTCCGCGAGAGTCGCGATCGCGTCCGTGCGGCGCTCAAGAACACCGGCTTTTCCTTTCCGGTCAAGAAGATCACCGTCAATCTGGCCCCGGCCGGGCTGAAAAAAGAGGGATCGGGACTGGATCTCGCGATCGCCGTGGGCATCCTCATCGCCGAAGAAATCTTGCCGCCGGAGTCGGTTCAGAAGAAGGTGCTTGTGGGCGAGCTGTCGTTGGACGGGCGCGTGAAACCGATCGCCGGCGCCCTCTCCATCGGCATGGCTTGTCGACACTTTCATGAGTTGCTCCTGCCGGCCGGGAATGCGGCGGAAGCGGCGCTGGTGGACGGCGTGGCGGCCTTCCCGGTCCATACTCTGCCGGAAGCCGTCGAGTTTCTCCGAGGCGCACAGCACATCGCTCCGGCGGAGGTGGATCGGGAAGCGTTGTTTCGTCGGCAGCCGACGGAAGACGAAGACTTCGGCGACGTCAAGGGTCAGGACCACGCCAAGCGGGCGCTGGAAGTGGCCGCCGCCGGCGGACACAACATCCTGATGGTCGGTCCGCCCGGATCGGGTAAGACCATGTTGGCGAAGCGGCTCCCGACGATTCTGCCTTTCATGCAGCCGGAGGAAGCGATCGAGACCACGAGAGTCCATAGCGTGGCGGGTCTTCTGACCGACGGCCTGCCGCTGCTGACGACCCGTCCGTTCCGGTCGCCCCATCATAGTATTTCGGACGCCGGCCTGATCGGCGGCGGGGCGGTGCCGAGACCCGGTGAAGTCTCGCTGGCGCACAATGGAGTCTTGTTCCTCGATGAAATTCTGGAATTTAAACGCCACGTGCTCGACGGTCTCAGACAGCCGTTGGAGGACGAAACCGTCACGCTGACGCGCGCCAGCGGCTCGTTGCGCTTTCCCGCCAGAATCATGCTGGTGGCGGCGATGAATCCCTGCCCCTGCGGCTATTACGGCGACCGTACGCGCGAGTGTCTGTGCACGCCGCACCAAATCCGCCGATACCGGGCCCGATTGTCCGGCCCGCTCCAGGACCGACTGGATATCCATATCGAGGTCCCGCCGGTGCATATTCGGGAACTCGGCGACGATACTCGACCGCAGGACACCTCGTCGACGATCCGCGCCAGGGTGATGGCCGCACGGGCTCGCCAAGCGGATCGATACAAGCATGACGGAATCTTCACCAACGCCCAGTTGAGGCCGCGTCAGCTCAAGCACTATTGCAGGATCGACGCAGCCGGGCGTCACCTGCTGGAGCAGGCCATGACGCGGCTCGGGCTCTCGGCCCGCGCGTATGGTCGGATTCTGCGTGTCGCGCGGACGATCGCGGACTTGGCCGGCTCGGAGGACATCGCGGCGATGCACCTTGCCGAAGCGATCCAGTACCGGAGCTTGGATCGGCGCGGCGAGTTTTAGGGAACGGCGCATGTGGCATTCATTGAGAGTCTTCGGCTGGTGGTTCTTGATCGGCGCGACGATGGCGTTGGCGGTCATCATGTTGCAAGGCGGCATCCGCGAAGTGTTGCAGGCCCAAGGATCGTTATGGGAGGTCAAGTTGGTGGAGTTGCTCACCGCCATCATCGGCGGAGGCTTGCTGGGGGGATGTATCGCGCTGATTTTGGACAGGATCAAACAACCGTAGCCGGACGGGAGGCGCAGGGCGGGAGACAAGCCGGAAAGGGGATTCTGGGTTCCGCTAAACTCCTCGCCCGTCCCACTCGCCTTTAGCCTGCTGCTGAGAGGAGAGCATGGATATCGAAATCGGATCAAACGTGTACCGCAATACCAACGGCACGATCGAAATCGAAGGCGTCCCGCAGATGACCGTTTCGTTACCTCAGCCGGAAGGTCCGTTGCTCGTCAACTTCGCGATGTTCGACGAAAACAGCCGGATGGCCGTGAAAATCGTGGACAGCATCGTGGCGTTCAATGAAAAACGGGCCTACGACCTGTCGAAGACTCCGACCAGCCTGCTGCTCACGCACAGGGAAAGCGGAAAAGTGGTGCTGCGGATGGAGATCAAAAAGCAAGGCGTCGCCTTGACTCAAGGCGAGTTCCGCACGATTAAAGGCCATACGTTGGTCGTGTCGCCGACCGAATGGAAAATCGAGAAGCTCCGGATGAGCGGCACGGACAACGATATGAAGGGCGGTGCCGTGGCGATCGGATGAGGGACGAAAGGGGAGGCGGGATCTCCAGCCGCCTCCCCTTTCGTCTCGATGTGAAGGGGTCTCACGCGTGGTCGATGAGAATCCGACGGGGTTTCGCTTCCTCCCGCTTGGGTAGGGCGACGGTCAGGACCCCGTCCTTGTAGGTTGCAGAGATCTTGCCGGCGTCCACACTCGCCGGGACTCGAAACGCGCGGGAAAACGCCCCGCCTTGGAACTCGCGGGTCATGTAGACCCGCTTGGCGTATTCTTCTTCCTGTTTCTGCTCGCCTTTGATGGTCAGGACACCGTCCTCCATCATGATATGAATATCCTGTCGATCCATTCCGGGCAACGCGGCCTGGATCCAAAATCCCTGCTCGTCCTCGTAGGCATTACAGGCCGGAACCCAAACTGCCTTGTCCGCCACGGTGGAGAGCACGTCATCCAGGAACCGATCGACATCGAGAGGCGCGTAGGTCGTCAGCATGGGATCCTCCTTTCTTGAAGAATGAAGCGACCAGAACCATCCGGACGTAATAAGGAATTAACACTGCCGCTCGCCCGGTCAAGCCCTCCGCGTCTCCGGCTCTCCTCTGAAACCTTCCAGGCTCTTTCGCCGGACTGTTCCTTAGGATGTCCGCCCGTAAGCATCGACTCGGTTCGCCTCGAGGGTCGGAATGATCACAATCTGTCCCTCCTTGAGATCGACGGAGGCCGTATCCCCGTCCCGCAATTCTCCCTTGACCAATTGGCGGGCCAAAGGGGTCTCGATTTCCTGCTGAATGAGACGCTTCAGCGGCCGGGCTCCGTACACCGGGTCGTACCCCCGTTTTCCGATGCTTGCCAAGGCGGCCGGCGTGAGAGCGAGCGCAATCCGCCGCTCGGCCAAGCGCTCGCGCAACCGGCCCAATTGAATGTCCACGATCTTGACCAGATGTTCCTCCGTCAGCGGGTGGAACACCACGACCTCATCCACCCGGTTCAAGAATTCCGGCCGGAAATGTCGGCGCAGCTCGTTCATGACGAGCGCGCGCATCTGCTCGTAAGAGCCTCCGGTCTGTTGGGATTCGAGGATATGAGGGCTGCCGATGTTCGAAGTCATGATGAGCACCGTGTTTTTGAAATCCACGGTTCGGCCCTGCGAATCGGTCAGCCGGCCGTCGTCGAGCACCTGCAGGAGGATGTTGAACACATCGTGGTGCGCTTTTTCGATCTCATCGAACAGAATCACGGAGAACGGACGCCTCCGAACGGCCTCCGTCAATTGACCGCCCTCTTCGTAGCCGACGTAGCCGGGGGGCGCGCCGATCAGACGCGCGACCGTGTGCTTCTCCATGTACTCCGACATATCGATGCGGATGAGGTTGGCCTCGTCGTCGAACAAGGTCGCCGCCAGTGCGCGGGCCAGCTCGGTTTTCCCGACCCCGGTCGGACCGAGAAACAGGAATGACCCGATCGGGCGGTTGGGGTCCTTGATCCCTGATCGCGCCCGCAGCACCGCGTCGGCCACCGCACGAACCGCCTCGTCCTGTCCCACGACGCGTCGATGCAGAAGCTCCTCCAGCTTGAGTAACTTGTCCAGCTCGCCTTCCATCAACCGACTGACGGGGATGCCGGTCCACCGGCTGACGACCTCGGCGATGTCGTCCTCGTCGACCTCTTCCTTGAGCAGCCGGCTCTCACCCTGCTTCTTGGTCAACCCTTGCTCCTCCAACCCCAGCTCTCGCTCCAACCGAGGCAGTTCGCCGTACCGCAATTCGGCGACACGATTCAGATCGTAGGCCCGTTCCGCCTGTTCGATCTGCTGCTTGACCTCTTCGATCTGCTGACGAATCTTGCGCAACCGCGCCACGGAGGCCTTTTCGGATTCCCATCGCGCCTTCAGCGCCTGCAGATCGCGGTTCAGTTCCGCCAGTTCTTTCTCCAACGCGTCGAGACGGGCCTTGCTGCCGGGGTCCTGCTCTTTGCGGAGGGCCTCCCGCTCGATCTCCAGTTGCATGACCTTGCGGGAGACTTCGTCGAGTTCGGCCGGCAGGCTGTCGATCTCCGTGCGCAGCCGCGCCGCCGCTTCGTCCACCAGGTCGATGGCTTTGTCGGGGAGGAACCGGTCGGCAATGTAACGGTGAGAGAGCTTGGCGGCCGCGACCAACGCCGCGTCCTTGATCCGCACGCCATGGTGAACTTCATAACGCTCCTTGAGCCCTCGGAGGATGGAGATGGTATCCTCGACGGACGGTTGATCGACCAGCACCGTCTGGAACCGCCGTTCCAGCGCCGCATCCTTCTCGATATGCTTCCGGTATTCGTCCAGCGTGGTCGCGCCGATCAGGTGGAGCTCGCCGCGCGCGAGCATGGGTTTCAACAAGTTCGCGGCGTCCATCGCGCCTTCGGCGGCCCCGGCGCCGACGACGGTGTGCAGTTCGTCGATGAACAGGAGGATCTGGCCCTGAGCCGCCTGAATCTCCTTCAACACCGCCTTCAACCGCTCCTCGAATTCGCCTCGGAATTTCGCGCCGGCCACCAGGGCGCCCATGTCCAGGACGATCAAGCGCTTGTGTTTGAGCCCTTCGGGCACGTCGCCTTTCACGATCCGCTGCGCCAAGCCTTCCACGATCGCCGTTTTGCCGACGCCTGGCTCGCCGATCAGCACAGGATTGTTCTTGGTACGACGGGAGAGGATTTGGATCACGCGGCGGATTTCATCGTCTCGGCCGATCACCGGATCGAGCTTCCCTTGGCCGGCCAGCCTGGTGAGGTCGCGTCCGTACTTCTCGAGGGCTTGGTAGGTGCCTTCAGGATCTTGGCTGGTGACGCGCTGGTTGCCTCTGACTTTTTGAAGCGCGGGCAGGAGCCGGTCGCGCGTCAGGCCTACCCGTCGGAGGACGCCGCCTTCCTCGGCCATTGCGAGGAGGACGTGCTCGACGCTGAGGTAGTCGTCCCGCAGCGCCTTCATTTCCTCTTCCGCCCGCGTCAGGACTTGGCCCAACCGGGCGGTGAGGTGAATCTGTCCCGGCCCGGATCCCGGTCCTTGGACCTGCGGGATCTTCGAGAGAGCCTGCTCGGCGGCGGCCTTCACCGCCGAGACGGCGACTCCGGCGGACTCCAGCAGCGTGCCGGCGATGCCGCCTTCCTGCTCCAGCAGCGCCAGCAAGACATGTTCGACGTCGACGCCTTGATGGCTTCTCCGCATGGCATGGCCCGAGGCGGCTTGTAACGCTTCCTGCAACTTGATGGTCATGCGATTCATATCCATCGGAACGCTCCTTGGCGGCCGAGCCGCCGATGTCGCCTATGAACAAGCAGTAATCACGGCACAGGGCAAGTCAATATGCGGTTGTGTCGTGTTTCTTTATGGGACCGCGCGGCAGACTAGCGCGAAAGCCCTTGCACACTTCCTGAAAGCCGTTCTTCAAGGTGATGAAGCCGGCGCTCGATCCGACGGACTTTCCACGCCGTGAGCGAAATAAGGAGCAGCGAGAGCAAGGCAAGACCGGCTACAAGGGCCAGACCGCTCATCATTTCGTGCGGCATCAGCAGCGCGATGCCTGTCTCGCCCGCATGTCCTGCGAAAGCTGGATCGATCATGGTGGACTCTCCCGTCGCTGTGGTGGATGATCGAAAATAAGGCGGTCGCTTCGCCACACTGTACTCGGACCGACAGGTTTCGTCGAGAGTCTCGGCGGCCGACTTGACCGCCGCCGACCATCCAGACTATTGTCCGGTTGTGATCGGACATGGGCATCATTCTAGGGCGCAGGACCGGCGGCCGTTTGCGGTGGTGACCGGTTCGTCGCGCGGGATCGGCGCCGCGTACGCTCGTGCGCTGGCGTCGAAGGGATACGATCTGCTCCTGGTCGCTCGCGATCACGAAGCGCTGGACCGGCTGAGAGTCGAACTCAGCGCCTACGCCGTGTCGGTGAGCCACGAACTGATCGATCTCAGCGAGCCGGAGGCCGCGCACCGGCTGTTTGTCGCCGCGTGTCAGTTTCGCGGGCTCCCCGACTTGCTGGTGAATAACGCTGGTTTCGGGTTGTTCGGAGAATTCGTTGAGATGCCGATGGCGAAAATTCAGCAGATGCTGCGATTGCACGTCAATACGGTCGTCGAGAGCATGCGATTGTTCCTGCCCGGCATGGTGGAACGTCGCTCAGGCGCTATCGTGAACGTCGCATCCATCGCCGGATTGTTCGCCGTGCCGCGCATGGCCGAATATGCGGCGACCAAAGCGTTTCTGATCAATTTCTCCCAGGCCCTGGATGAGGAAGTCCGCCGGTCCGGCGTGCGTATACAGGTCTGCTGCCCTGGATCGACCGATACGGAGTTCCACCGCACCGCGGGATTCCGTCCCCGAAACCCGTTCGGCTCCCAGCGTCCGGAAACAGTCGTCCGCGCGTCTCTGTCGGCCCTGAAGCAAGGCCCCTCGCTGGTCACCGTGGGTGTAAGCGGGGTCCTCCTGGCTCTGGTGAGCCGCTGTGTCCCCCGGCGTGTCCTGATTCGAGGGGCGGGCCGATGGATGAAGTCACCCGTCTAACTTGGCGATTGCGAACCCGTGCCGATGTCGGAGCTGCTCTTCGCCACGCTCAGTCTCTATAAGGACGCGTTACGCGGGACGATCGTCTCGCTCGCCAGAGGGTGGGTCACCGTGCCAGCGATGGTGGCGTTCGCCGCGTTGATGCTATTCGCAACCAAGTTGGCGGCGCCGCTGGGTATGGCGGGAGGATTCATGTTGGGCGCGGTTAACGCGTTGCTGATCGGGGCGATGCTGAGTCTGATCGAACAGGCGGTCCTGAGCACGCGGCGCCTTGAGCTTCGGGACATCCTCGGGAGTTTCGGACAGTATTTTTGGGATGTGATCAGTGTCGGGTTTGTCCTCTGGGTCCCGATCATGTTGCTGGACACGGGACTGACGGCCAACCCCAACGGGGCCTTTCTGGCCACCGCCGTGTTTCTCTTGCTGTTCATTCTGTTGAATCCCACGCCCGAAGTGATCTATCAGGTCAGACACGGTTCTCCCTTGGATGTGCTCAAAACGAGCTATGAGTTCGTCATTGAGAACTGGATCGAGTGGTTTCTGCCTCTGGCGGTCGTCCTGGCGCCATTAGGCTTGTCCTTCTTCTTCGGTCTCTCGAGTGTGCTGGGGAGAGGAGCGGGACTGGATTTGTTTCAGATGCTGGCTCTTCCGTTTACGCTCTTGACGGCCTGGCTGGCTTATCTCGGTCTGCCCGAAGGCGCCAGCACGTTGCTAGTTTTCATCCTGACTCCACCGCTGGCAATCGCCATCATGTTCTTCCGCGGGCACCTCTTCGCCTCTCTGTACGGCTCTTCTCGTCGACAGCGTCTCTTCAAACGTCGATTCGGCTCTCCTTAGGCAAGGTCTGAATAATTCCTGTTTCGGTCGGCAGACCTTCAACACATTGGGATGCGTAGAGGCCAGCGCTTCAAACTTTGATTAATCAGACCTTCCGAGATGTATCGACTTCTTCTTTCATCCGCTGATTCGCCTTCTGAACCCGTCCAGTAACGGGCAGCATTTTTGCTTGCAACCGTTTTAGTGACCTGCGGTCGATACCTCACAACTTTTCCACGTTCTCTCCGCTATCTGATTGTTTTGCCAAGCCTATTCACCCATTTTCGCCAGCTCTGTGTCTGGGCAAAGGTGAAGGTTCCAGTATCCAGGGGCGGATGGTCCATTCGACGTGGATGTTCCAAACAATAAAACCGATTGTTATTCAATAAAAAATAATGTATGGATTTGCCTACATCGTTGCAGGCGATTCCTCTACCACCACGACTTTGATCTCTAAGAGACTGTCAGTGGCCGGTCTTTCGATTTTCTGGCGATTGGTCCTCAGCTCCCTGGTCATCATTGCCGTTATGGTGGGAGTGAATCTCTATGCGCTTCTTCAACTTCGACAGTTGACCGTCTTGAGCACGGAAATGGTCTCGCTTCACTATCCTGCGATTGAAACGACCAAACGATTGCTCACCTCTCTGTACAGCCAGATTCAAAGCGAGAAAAAATATTTCGCCGTCCGCGACGCGACGTTTCTTCATAACTTTCACGAAGAAGCTGAAGAGTTCACGCGGCTGCTCCGAACCTTGTTGACCCAAGAGACCTCCACGCAGGGTCAGCAACTCTTGAAGGACACTGAACGTCTTCAAAAAGAGCGACTGGCGTTGTTCACTTCGGAGGCGGAACAGACCGCGAACGCTTCCAAAGAGGTTCTGGCGGTGTACGAAAATCGGCGCGATGCCTTGACCGATCGCATGATTTCGACCCTGCAAGGCTATATCGGCTTGCACGAAGCGCGGATCAGCGTTGGTGTCAGCCAATCGCGTGCCAGTTCGGCGCGCGCGGAGGCGGTGACCGAGCAACTCGCCCTGGTTGCGTTGCTGTTCGGTCTCGGATTGGCGGGCATCGCCAGTTACAGCATCTTGCGCCCGCTCCGGCGTCTTCAAAGCCACATCAAGGAAATCGGGCAGGGGAATTTCGGCACGCCTTTGCAAATCGTCGCCCCGAGCGATCTGCGAGAACTGGTCGATACGGTCAATTGGGTGGGGAAGAAGCTCCAGCAGTTGGACGACATGAAGTCCGAATTCCTGGCCCATGTGTCGCACGAGTTGCGAACGCCCATGGCATCGATTCAAGAGGGCACGCAATTGCTCCTGGACGAAATTCCCGGGCCGTTGACGCAAGAGCAGCGGACGACCTTGCGCATCATGTCGGACAGCAGCCGCCGCCTGATTCATCTGATTTCGACGATTTTGGATTTGTCCAAGATGGAAGCCGGGATGATGGAATACCGAATCGTCGCGACCGATTTGAAACGCGTGGCTGAAATTTCCATCAACAAGGTTCGGCTGTTGGCCGATGCGAAGCACATCCAGTTGCTCATGGAAGTCCCATCCGATCGAGTCTGGGTCAAAGCGGATTTTGCCAGGATCGAGCAGGTGCTCGACAATCTGCTTTCCAACGCGTTGAAGTTCAGCCCGGAAGGCGGCGTGGTCAAGCTTCTGATGGAGCCCGATCTCAACACGGGTGTGCTGCTGGTGACGGTCGCGGACGGGGGACCGGGGATCGCAGCCGAGGATCTTCCCCATATCTTCGAACGCTTTTACCAGGGACGGACGAAGGGCAAACACGTTTCCCCCGGCAGCGGACTGGGCCTGGCGCTGGCGAAGAAGGTGGTCGAAGCCCACGGCGGGCGTATTTGGATTGAAAGCGAAGTGGGCAAAGGGACGACGGTGCGATTCACGCTGCGCCTCACCAAACCCGGAGGAGCGACATGAGGAGGTGCTCTCGGCCTCTGAACGGGATCGGCGCCGCACTTCTGCTGGCTGGACTGTGGAGCTGCGCAACGCTCGCCGATACGCCCTTGCCTTCCGCGCCATTCTTTACGGCCGAACAGGGCGATGCGAAGATGTTCCAGGCCGTCGCGCGAAAGCAGGAGGCGCTGGCGAACAAATGCGTGGAGCGCAACGCGTGCGATCACGTGTACTTCACACGGGCGTTGGTCGCGCTGTTTGAGAGCCGAGAAGTCGCGGCGAAGTACTTCCACAAGGTCATCGCTGTGGCTCCCAAAAGCCGTCTGGCGGCGTCAAGCGCGCTCTGGATCCGACTTCTTCAGGAGACTCCGAATCCTGTCGACCGGTCCTGGGTCAAGTCGGTGTTGACCGCGCCGGCTCTGGTGGAACACAACGCGGCGCTGGCCCAGACGTCCGAGCGCTTAGTGCGGGACTTGTTGGACCGGGAAGTGGCGATCCAACAGCTTCTGGTCATGAAGGAAGCGGACACCTCGTCCGTCGAATCGCTCCAACGGGAACTGAGCGAACGCGACCGTAGAATGGAGGCGATGATCAATAAGCGCGAGATCCCGAAGCTCGGCGGCGCAGATACGCTGACGCTTCAAGCGCTTCAGCGCCAGATCAACGAACGGGACAAGAAGATCGAAGAACTCACCAATCAACTCGAGGCGCTCAAACGTATCGACCAGGAAATGAGAGAAAAAACCAGACCCATCAGGCCCCCGACGAGCGTGTTGCCGGCGCCGGGGACCGACACACGTCCGTAGGGGAGCGTATGGAACAGGAACGTATTCTTGTCATCGACGACGACGAAGGATTGTTGCATCTCCTGAAGATGCGGCTCTCTGCAATGGGGTTCCACGTGACGCCCTGCACCACCGGTCAGGAAGCCGTCGCCGCCGCGCGGAAAGATGTCTACGATTTGGCCATCACCGACCTGCGGTTGAGAGGCGAGGATGGTCTCGATGTGGCGGAAGAACTGCTTCGGATTCACCCGGGCCTGCCGGTGCTGATTCTGACGGCGCACGGCAGCATTCCGAACGCCGTCGAAGCCATGCAGCGCGGCGCATGCGGGTACCTCACCAAACCGTTCGACGACAAGGACCTCCGGGCGTCCATCGACAAGGCGCTGTCGCAGCAACGTATGAGCAGAGAGATCCAGCGGCTCAAGTCGCTGGTCAAGGAACTGTACGGCCTCGAGAACGTGGTGGCGCGGAGCGCCGCCATGCAGCGGCTCTTCCAGCAGGTGGCCCAAGTGGCGGACTCGGATGCGACGATCTGTCTCTTCGGCGAGACGGGGACAGGCAAGGAGGTGCTGGCTCGGGTGATTCATACGAACAGCCGGCGCGCCCGTGGGCCGTTCGTCGCCCTCAATTGTGCGGCCATTCCGGAGACCCTGTTCGAAAGCGAGCTGTTCGGCCACGTCCGCGGCGCCTTCACCAACGCGCACGGGCCCAAGCGCGGGCTGTTTCAGAGCGCGAACGGCGGCACGTTGTTTCTCGACGAGATCGGCGAGATGCCGCTGTCCATGCAGGTCAAGCTGCTGCGGGCGGTGCAGGAGCGAGAGGTGAAGGAGGTCGGGGCCGACTATTCGACCAAGGTCGATGTGAGAATCATCGCGGCGACGAACAAAGATCTCGGAGAGGCGGTGAAGGCGGGGACGTTCCGGAACGATTTGTATTATCGGATCCAGGTCGTCCCGCTCACGATTCCGCCGTTGCGCGAGCGGCGCGATGACATTCCGATCCTGGCGCAGCACTTCCTGAAGCGGAGCACGCAACGGATGAATAAAGACATCCGTGGATTCACGCCGGCCGCTATGCAGAAACTGATGCTGTATCCCTGGCCGGGAAATGTGCGCGAGTTGGAAAACGCGATCGAGAAAGCGGTGGTTATGTCACAACAAGACATGATTACCCCGGATTTGCTTCCGTCCGTGAGCGTCTCGGGCGACGTGCCGTTGAAGCCGCTGACCGAGGCCAAGGAAGATTTCGAGCGCAATTACTTGAAAAATGTTCTGCAGTTGACCGGAGGGAACATTTCCCGCGCCGCCCAGTTCGCCGGCCGATATCGAGCCGATTTTTACAAGATGCTCAAGAAATACGGCCTCCATCCCGCCAACACCAAGAGCAAGCCCGAAGTCGAGTTGGAGGATACGGAAGAAGAGGGCAATCTCACGCAGGCGTAGTCGATACCCGCGCACCTCTGGAATTACAGCCAGACGGACCAGCGTCTTGCCGTTTCTCCGGCTTCTCTGTCGGTCTGCGCAAGCAAACAGAACGACCGGAAGGGGCTATCCCGACGCTCAGAACAGCGAGAAGGGCTCCGGGTCGAGCGAAAGAAGAGGAAAGCGCGCTGGAGGAGTTTCTCCGGCGGCGCAAGTTCCATAAAGCGATAAAGAGCTGCCGGTCGGGTCAAGCAAGGTATGGAGCTGGCGAGAGGACTCGAACCTCCAACCGGCGGTTTACAAAACCGTCACGGTGGCTCACGATCGCCGCGACTGGCGAGGCTTCCGTCGCTGTGGTCCATTCGAGGTGTCGACCGATTGCCGACCCTCCCGTTTTCGGTGCTCCTCGACCACTGCACGGCCTGCCTCGACGAGATCCCGTTCCGAGATGATGTTGTATCGCTCGAATACTGAACGGGTCTTGTGTCCGCTGATCTGCATCGCCAGCTTATCCGGCACTCTCGCTCTGATCAAATTCCGAACAGCGGTTCTGCGGAAATCATGGCACCGTGGACCGATAAACCCGCGCTTCCCTATGTCCGGCTCATCCGGCTTTCTCCACCTGCCCAGGCCCACCCTGACACACGCGGTCATCCAGGCTGTCCTGATTGATCTGCAGTGACGACCTCGATACTGGCAGACCCAGAAACAGTTTGGGTGGCGACTCTGCATGCGACGCCGCCACGACCAGAGCGTGTCATAAAGGTCGCCACTCATGGCGACAAGTCGCGGCTCTCCAGACTTGGAGTCGGGGAGGTGGATATACACCACACACTCCTTGTGGTCGAACCGAACCTGTGGCCATTGGAGGGCGTGGACTTCTCCTGACCGCATCCCGGTCCGATATTCGATGGTCACCGGGATCCTGACGTGTTCGGGAAGGGCCTGGCGAATCTTGATAAACTCATCCCACTCTCTGAACCCTGAGCGAGGTTTCGATTCGGCGAGATCCTTCCAGGCCGGCTTCCGTGAGATGAGCGGAGGGTCGGACTTGATCCCGAGTGTGTAAGCCCGGAGCAAAAAGCGGAGCCGCCGGTTGCAGCGGGCTGGCGATAGGCCGCCCGCGATCCAATCGCGCGCCCAATCCTTCAACATTTCGCCAGTGATGTCCTCGGCGCGTTTCCCCCCGCACCAGTCTTTCCAAAACTTCCCGAGTTGATGAGCCGACTTGAGGCTCTTGCGGGAATTATCGCTGTAGTCTTGGATGACGCGCTCGATGAGCTGCTTGACAGTAGTGTCTGATGGCTGCGGCCAGCCAAACTGCTCAGCGAGCGTCTGGAGACGAAGGTCGGAAAGGACGTGCTCGGCGACATTCTTAGACCCGTAGACCGTGCGGCGCACACGTGTTGCGTGCCGGCGTGGTTGGAAGTCTACGAGCCATTTGCCTTCGCCGAGTTTCTTAATCATGCGGCACCGCGCCGCTTACGGTCCGACTGAGCGGCAGGATCATAGCATACTTTGTGGGATTCCTCGTACCTCTCCACGTCAGCAAGCGCGATGCGCCAGGGTGAGCGTGGCCTGTGACCCAGGCGAAAGGCCGGTATTCCATCAGGACGACCCAAGACCGCCCGCTAGAGATAGTCGTCGGTCACCTGCCATCGGTCGGCAAGCTGCGCGACTGTGAGAAGGTGACGCGTCGTCGTCTTTTGTGTGCGTCTCGACATAGCCAATACCTACTCAGTTCGAAGGGTTACTCTGAGAAGCACCGGTGCTGATTAAAGCGAGACCTCTCCTTGGGACGCGAGGGCGCCTGCTCTCAGTATTACTGGAAGGAGAGTGTAGCGCATGGCTGCAGTATCCTGATCGATCGTGGTGCCATCGGTCATGGCCATCGACTCTTGGGATAGATGAAACGCGGATGGAGGAGATAAGTAGAGGAAGGCTGCCAGAGGCTAGTCAAGGGCAGTCCAGTCGTACCGGAGGAGTTCTTCCTCGGTCTTTTTCTCCTTGCACAGAGCCCGGAGCGCCAGAACGGGGCGGCGAGCCCAGATGTGGCGCGTCATCTTGGTGTACCCATTGGGACCGTCAATGCTCTGAAGGTGAACGACATACAGTCGCTGGCCCTGTTGATTGATCCATCCGGTTCTTTGGTATGAGGTCCAACCCCAGGTGACTGGTCTAGTTGAAGGAGTAGTGCCGGGCATCCTCGCCTCCGTCTAGCGGAGTGGCATGATCACGTGCTTCCAGCCGCTCTGGCTGTCAGGGCAGATGAGGAGGCAGGGGCTGAGCGCTTCTTTCATGTGCATCTGGATCCGCTTCCCCGGGCACGTTCGGCGCGCATCGAGTAGGTAGCGCGCGTTGAATCCCACTTTGAAATCCGTGTTGGCGACGACAGCCGGCAGGGTTTCCAATCCTTCCCCAAAATCCGCGGCCTGAGCGTGGATGGTCACCGTCTCGGGAGCCAGCGCGAGACGAACCGCCTGGGTATGGTCGCGCGAGACCACGGCGACACGATGGAGGGCTTCTTGAAAGCTCTCGCGATCCGTTTCCATGCAGGCGCCGTTGATCGGGGGGATCACCTGTTGAAAGTTCGGATAGTTCCCCTCGATGAGACGACTCGTGAGGATGATGTCCTACACTGTGACGCACAGCAGTTTGTCGGAAAGGGCGATGGGAACGTCGATGATGTCTTCGCGGGCGAGCAGATTGGCAAGGAGCTGAGCGGCCTTCTTAGGAATCAAGGCTTCGAGTGATTGGGGTTTGGCGCCGAGCCACGTCCCGGCGGTGGATTCGGAAATGGCCAGGCGATGCCCGTCCGTCCCTACTACGGTCAGGGTCGGGGTCTTGCTCTTGCTGAGGCGGATGAGCACAGATTGCAGCACGAGCCGTTGGTTCGTGTCGGGCACGGCCGGCAACACCTGTTGCAGGCAGGCGAGGAGGTCGGTGCTGGCGATACGGTACTGCAGTGCCTGGTCGAACGCCGGGAGCTGGAGGTAATCGTCTGCGGCCAAGCCATGGAGTGTGAACCGGCTCTTGCCTGAGTGGATCGTGACGGTGTGCTTCTCGTCGGTGTGGCAGCTGATCGGGTTCCGGGGATCAAGTTCCTTCAGGACCTCATAGAGGGCGCGGGTGTGCACCGTGATCCGGCCTGGAGTCTCGACGGTCGCCCCGTACATGCCTTGGAACCCCGTTTCGAGATCCGTGCCGAGGACCTTCAGACCCGTGGGAGTAGCCTCCAGCAGGGCATTGGCGAGGATCGGGAGGGTAGACCTGGTCGAGGTGAGGCTGAGCAGATTCCGGATGGCGCTCAGGAGAACGCTGCAGGTGCACGTGAACTTCATAACGACCTCCACGAGGTGGGAGAAGACGTGAGTGATGCCAGGAATCGTCAGGCGAAGAAATCGAGAGGGGTCAGGCGGCTATTAAGATCAGAATTATCTCGCGATGCAGCCTGCAAGGCCTTGCGGACCAAGCCGCCATTGGTCACGAGATCCATGAACCAGAACCGGTCGACTCGCCGCAACTGGAAGGCCATGGGGTGCTCGCTGATAAAACGCAGAAGATCCGCATCGGTGACGTGCCAGGCGTCCCGTTCCCGTTCGGTGCCCCGGCGCCGAATCTGGAGTTTGTTTTCTCGAACCCATCGTTCGATGACGTGATGGTCGCAGCCGAAGCACAGCGCGAGCTCCCGCAGGGTGTACCCTTTGCGATAGCGGTGGCTGAGGTCCAGATGGCGGCACTTCATCTTGACCGAGGTCACGGATCGCTGCAGCTTCCTGGCGATCCAGGGCAGGAGACGGCTGCCGGCGTGTTCCAGGAGAAAGGCTTCTTCTTCCTTGGTCCAGGGCTTGGGATCGACGTGATAGGTGAGCCCGAGCTCGGCGGCGCGGCGTTTGATCGCCCACGTAGGCCAGCCGAGCACGACGGCGATCTCGGCCGCGCGCCCCTTGATGGTTCCATCGTACCGGTCACGGAGCACCTGATCCCGCTCCGCGGTCCAGGTATATTTCTTGGTCATCCGGCCCCGGTGTTTCCACCGGCAGCAGGGGCCATACTGGGCCGCCTCCGTGCCCAGGAATGGCTTCCCGCAATCTTTGCAGGATCGCTCGGATTTCACGGCTCGTCTGGCGGTCCGTTGAGCCGGCGTGTGCTCCCGGGACTGCAGAGTGAGGGACGGCTAGACCTCGGTCTTCATGTGGTCTCCGGTGCGACTTCTCCGCGGTGGTCGACGCAATTCACGATCACGTGCCGCCCGTGGGTGGGACCGTCCGTGATGTCCCAGGCCTGGATCTGGGGAACGAACACCTCAATGATGCGGGTGACCGTGCGGGTCTCGCGTCCCTTGGGAGTCTCGTATCCTTCTTGTTCGGGAGGCAGTTGCCTGGTGGTCTTATCGGTGAAGCCTTTAATGATCCAGCGAGTGGACCCGGTCGCGATCGTCTGGTTATTGAGCATGCCCGCCGCGATCATTCTCGCGAGGTGCCCTTTTCGGAGCGGCATGAGGGGAGTACAGGGGCCCGTGACGGGAACATGGAGGGCCTCGTGGAGGCGGGGGTCTTTCCAGATTCCGTGTTCGGAGACCTCGGCGACCTGGTCTTCGGGAGAGACCCAGTCGCTGCGAAACTCGATCGGTCCCGCGATCGACTGGGGAGCGACGGCGTAGAGCGGGGTGAGGCTGCCCTGAAGGGAGTGATAGTCGATCTCCTGCGCCGTGAGCGCGTCGACGCGTCGGCGGTCGTGCAGCGGCGAGGCGGCTCTCACCCCGAAGATGACGACCTGCCGGAAGGCGAGGTACTCCGGATGAGGAAACCTGAAGAAGGCGACCTGCCGGTAGTGGGTGGCCAGGTAGCGACGGATCTCCTTCGTGACGCGAGGCTCGGGGATGATGAAGACGAGGATTCCTCCCGGTTGCAGGGCAGGGGTCATCCTGCGGAGCCACGCGGGCTCGCTGCGCTGGCGGTTCCCCAGATCGTTATAGGGCGGGTTCAGGAAGACCAGGGACATGCTGTGCTTCTGGATGGTGGCGGCGAAGGCGTCGGCGCGGAGGGTGTCGGTGAGGAGGAGCCGCGAGGCCTGGAATCGGTGTCGCTCGAGCTCGATGCCGAAACTGAGCAGTCCCAACGAGTGGGCAAGCGTCCTTGCCGGCTGTCCGATCCCGCAACAGGGATCGCAGAGTCGGCCGGGATGGTGGGAAGGGTTCTGAATCAGCTTCGCGATGGCATGGGTGACCGGTTCCGGTGTTGGGTAAAGCCCGCTTTCGCTCTTGCGATCGTTCTCATGATTCGTGGGTCTCGTCAGAATTGTCCGAGGTGGTTCCCTGTGCTGACCCTGGAACGGGTAACGCACGGGCTTGGAGCTGGGCGCTGATGAAGTCTTGCACGACGGTCCGCGGAGGATGGACTTCCCAGGCCTGCACTCGATGTCCGATCAGGGGAATGATCCATTCGGTCTCGAGCCCGAATTCCCACAGGGCCTCCGCCCAGGGAGCGAGAATCGGGTACGGGAGCAGTCGGTCGAGCAGTGCGACGAAGCCGGACGGAGTCGTGGAGACGGTGCGACCGCGGTCAATGAGGTACGCGGGCTTGTTGGTCTCGATCCCGTAGGCCATGGCGGTCTTGGGGATCCAGAGCGAGGAAATCAGCCCCGATGGGAGGCGCCGGTGAAAGGACTGGATCGCCAGGTCGGATGGCCTGGGCCAGGAGAGCAGGCCGACTCCCTCGATGTCGACCTGATGTCCGAGGCTCATGTTGGCGCGGATGGCTCGCATGCTGGACTCACGGGCGACGAGTGAGAGCACGCGCAGGGAGAGACAGGACGTGAGGTCTTGTTAGGCGTAGGATTCGATCGGGGCTTCGAAGCCGTTGACTCGGAGCGTCCTCGGCTCGTCCTCCAGCGGGCTCGGGCAGTCGTGCGTCATATGATCCTCACGGATGAACAGTGGATCGGATGGGTCAGGCCGCGAAGAGGTTGAGTTGGAGGGAAAGCTCGGGGACCTGTGGGGGACGCGGGTCGGCCGTGGGGATCGCGATCGCCTCTTCTGGTTCCGGTGGTACAGGCGCGAGATGAATCGCAGGCTGACTGGACGCTGATTGCTCGCCGATGACCTCCCGTTGTTCCTTGTAGGCGCGAGCGAGGTCCCGGAAGGCCTTTTCCGCGCTCATGAGCTGGGGATTCTGGTCGAGAATGAAGCGGATCAGCCCGATGGTGATGTCGTCCTCTTGATTGAAGGCCGCCATCGCATGGCTGCTGATGTCGCCTTCGGTGTGCAGGCTGGCCTTGATCCCGCTGGCGATCAGGGACCAGGCCTGCTCCTGGGCCGTGCCGGCATACATGAACGGCCGGACGTCGACCGGCTGCCGTTGGCCGGGCCGCCAGGAGCGGCGGGATGCCTGCCGGATGGTCAGGATGTTGTAGTCCGACTCGAAGAATCGCAGGCTGGGGAAGTCCAGGAGATCCAGCCCGGTCTGCACGAGGCGGGGATTGCAGATCAGCACGTCGAGGCCCGCCTTCACCCGGTCCTCAATCCATTCCGCCCTGCGCTCGGCTTGCACGGAGGCCGTGAGCACGGCCGTGCGGAACCCGGCTTGTTTCAGAACCTGATGAAGGCGGGGCGTGATGTCGCGCGTCCCCGTGTGGGTGCAGAAGACCAGGACCCGGCGATGCCGGTTCAGGTTCTCTTCGACCTGTCGGAGCAGCAGCCGTTCCTTCGGATAGCGCAGACGCGCGGGCAACGGAGGGAGGGAGAATTTGACCTCTCCAAATTTGTTCGTGATCCGTTCCTCCGCCGTACAGCGGTCCGGGTAGGCCACCAGCGCCTGGATGACCGCGGACAGCAGATGCCCGTCTCGGGACTTCCTGGCCTCCCGGATCAGGGGCTTGGCGGCTTTGAAGAGCTGCTCGTAATGCTCCTTGAGTCGTCCTTCGAGCGCGCACGTCTCGACATGCTCTTCGTAGGGAGGGAGGGCAAGATCCAGGTCCTCCATCCGGAGGAAGCAGGCCTTGTCCACCAGGTGCGGGATCAGCCGCGGCGAGATGCCCGGCCGTTCCACGACGGTCACGTAGACTTTCCGCTTCGACTGGCTCCCGTGCTCGACCACCTGGTCGGCCTCGATGGACGTGGTGCGGGTCTCGCGAATGCCGTAGACGTCGACCCAACGGGACTCGTCATGGAAGCTATAGGCCGACTTGAGACCGGGAATGAGCCGCCAGAGCAGGTAGAAGAGCGACGTGCTCCGCCCGTTCGACAGCGTGCCCGTCAGTGCGATGACCCGGTCCGTGACGCGCATGAGGTTCGCAAAGGCGATGCCCTGGGCGGTGGCCTTGCCCTTCAGCTCGTGGACCTCGTCGACCACCAACGTATCAAACAGCGTCGAGTGCTTCTTGCAGATGTAATCGGCGAGCGCGTACCGGCGTGGCCCGTTCGGATCGACATCGTACAGGGGAGAGCGGCATTCCCGGCATTTGGATTTGGCCGGCAAGGTCTCCGGCGTCAGGGGCGTCTCGTTGCCGTCGCAAGCCTGCGCCCCGCAGTGGGGACAGCAATAGAGGTCGATGAGACCGTGCTCCCCCTTTCATCGTCGCAGGACCAGCGCCGACTTCGTGGCGTAGGAGAGTTTCGCTCGTTCGCGGGAGATGATCGCAAAGAGGGGGACATGGGCGGCGAGGGGCGTCCGGGCGATGAGATCGACGCCGCTGAGCGATTTCAGCTGATGGACCGGGGCGGCCGGCAGCACGCGTTTGATTTCCCTCTCCCACTTCCGGAGGAGATGGGGCGGCGCCATGACGAGGACGCGCCGGGAGCCGTGAATGAGACAGGCGCCGACCGAGGTGCGCGTCTTGCCGGTCGCCATTTCGCCGACGATCAGCGCGCCCCGGTGGCGTTGCAGCGCGAGGGCGGTCGCCGCGGCGACGTCCGCTTGTGAAGGCCAGAGCGGTTCCTTGAGCCGGCTCAGGCTGGGCTGGGCGTGGAGGCGGTGCTCGGCTCTGAAGATGGGTCTGAGCTGCGAGGCCGCGGAGGCACAGAGGCTGGCGCTGAAGGTCTCGATAAACGCCGTGATCGGCACCCGCCGAGATTCCATGGACTCTCCTTGCGGGATCGGATGTCGAAATGTGCGCGCGATTACGCGACGGGGGGTGGCGCGGCCGCCGAGGGCTGGTGGTGGAGGCCGCTCTCGCTGAGGAGAAACAGCGAAATGGGCGCGGGATTTTGAAGGAGGAGCTTATGGAGGTCCTTCGCGCCTGCCTGGTGATGGACCCGGACTTCCATGACGTGGATCCCCAGGGCGGTCAGGAGGGCGGTCGCCTCGTGCTGCGCCTTGGGGCCTTTGTCCGGGTCCGGGTCATTATCCAGAGCGAGGTAGACGATCTTGGCATCGAGCCTCCGCAGGTAGTCCGGCAGTTGGCGCACATTGCCGATGCCGTTCAACGCGACCAGCGTGAACGCGGGGCCGAACAGGACCTCGACGGCCCGGCAGTCGAGGATGCTCTCGGTCACCAGGACGGCCGCGTCGCGGCGCTTCATGATCCAGGGAGACTTGATCCCGATCGTGGCGCGGAGGCATTCGTTCGGAGCATCGCGAAGCGCGCGGCATTCCAAGCCGCGTATGAAGAGGGGGTTTGGGCTGGGAAGCGGAAATGCAATGTACGGCGTGTTGGCCTCGCCGAGGGCGATCCAGACCGCACCGAGGTCGGGATAATAAGGGACCTTGCGAGAGGAGAAGTAGTGCCGCAGCTCTTCCTCTTTGTCCGGCGTCATGCCGGCCTTGGCCGTGTGGTAGGCCCGCCGCGCCAGGTCGATGCGTCGTCGCCGCTCTCGATCCGAGTTCTGCCGTGATCGGCTTGGGCAATGGACGGGGGCAACGGGCTCACCGAGCAGTTTGCGCACCGCTTCCGGGAAGGGGAGGGAGAACTGCTTCTGGACGAATTCGATGACGTCGCCGTGCGCGCCCGTGCCGAAGTCGTACCAGACCCAGGCGCCGTTGACGTGCGACACGGAGAACGAAGGGTGGCGATCTTCTCGCAAGGGGGAGTGGAAGAGGGCATGGTCCGGCCGGCGGGACACGGGCTTGTGGCCCAGCTCGATCAGCAACCCGATGAGATTCACGGCGCGGGCTCGGCGGATGTCGTCGGGCGAGAGTTTCATGGCGGGAGGCAGTCCTTCCGTCGAGGTGTCTCAAAAGAGGGTATTACGGCATCGAGGTCAGCTGGTGACAGCGGCAAGGAACCCATCATCATCATCGCTGTTCCCGTATGATCCTCCTGCCGGTTGCCTCGCGTGTGAATCCCAGGCTTCAGCCCGAGACCCCGAGGGATCCCAGATAAGGGTAGCGGGTCAGCCGGGAGGATGTCCGATTAATCGATCGCCGGAGGCAAAGGAGGGATGACGGGCTCAAGCTGTGCGATGAGGGCGGGAATGTGCGTGGTCACGACCCTCCAGATGCGGAAGTGTTCGATGTCGCCGTATTCGTGAGCCAGGACGTTGCGCTGCGCAATGATGGCCTGCCAGGGGATCTCCGGATGAGCCGACTTGAAGGTGGAGGAGACACGGCGCGCGGCTTCGCCGAGGATCTCCAGTTGCCGTTCGACCGCCAACTGCACGACGCGCTGCTTCAGGTATTGCTCGAGTGACAGACCACTGGTGCACTCTTGGATCCCGCGCGCCGCTGTCAGCATGTCCCAGAGGTGAGCAGGATCCCGTGCCTCAGCCTGCAAAGATCACCTGCCGTGTGCGAAGAATCTCGTAGCGCCGGAAGGGATTGCGCAAGGCCGGCTTCTCGACCAGGTGAACCTTCCTGCCAAAGAGGGCGGTCAGTTCGTCCTCAATCTGAACAAGATCGAACAGCGAGTGTTTCGCGTCAGGCTCAAACTCGACGAGGGCATCCACATCGCTCTCCGGACGGAAGTCATCACGCAGCACTGACCCGAAGAGCGACAGCTCACGGATACGATAGCGTCGACAGAACTCAGGCACCTTGTCGCTCGGAATGTCGATCTGCATCTTGGTGGTCATGGTCCTGCACCCGAGTCGGTTGGGCTCACTGCGTGGCTATCACTGGTAACGGACACCCTTCATGCTAGCACCGTTTGTGGGCAAAGTCATGCCCGTTACAGGACAAGTGCTACCACGCTTTCTTCCCGCAAGTCCGTGTCGAACCATAAGCGCTATTCATCCTCCAGCGCGTACACGCGGGATGGCTTCTCGACCAGCAACGCGTCCAGTTGAGACTTGATGGCCCGCATCCCTTCGCGCACGACGGTGGCAACGGAATCATCCTTGCGGATGGATGCGGGGTCCATGCCGGAGAGGAGGCCCTTGGCCTGATTCACGAGCTTCTGCAAGTCAAAGTCCTGGCCGAGATTGCGCGCGTCGAACCGGTCCAAGAAGTCCATCAGGTTGGTCACCGTACTGGCCTTGCAGGTCTTGGCCTTGCCGTTCGTGTCGGGGGTGAGTCGTTCCATGAGGTGATCGACCAGCTCAGCCATCGCCTCGCGCAGGGTGGCTTTGGCTTCATCGAGCATCTGTCCGACTTTCCGCGAGACGTTGTCGGTCTCACGCTTGAGCAGCCGCTCGCTGAGGGTGCTGAGGGTACCGGGAAGGTCGAAGGTCAGGTATTGGCATTCGAAGAGGAAGCCCGCCTTGACGGTGTCCACGCCCGGGTAGTCCGCTTCGTTGTAGAGGTCGGCCAGCTTACGTCGAGCTTCGTCGACCCGCTGGGGGTAGACCCGGACAAAGGAGTCGATCAGGCTGTCCCGCGTCTCTTTGAAGCTCACGATCACCTCGTCGACCTCCTCCAGCAGGGCGGTGGGGACGAGGTAGATCCCGGGCCGGAGGGAGGACGGCAGCGTATAGCTGGACAGTCTCTTGAGGATCTGGGCGTCCAGCTTCGTGATTTCCTTGTATTCGGGACAGGCCAGAATCACCTTGGTCACCTTGACCAGGGCCCGGTCGGTCTCGACGGCGAGCACGTCCTCGCGGACGGTCCGCTTGATGCCGAGTTTCCGTAGCGTGAGGACGAGGCAGACTGCGTTCTTCCAGAGTGCGGACAGGGTGGCTTGTGGGGTGTCCATGGAGAACCTCATTTCCGGTCTTAGTGGTGAAGGTGCGAGTGGTCCTGGTGCTGTTCGTGGAGCAGGCGTTCCGGCCGCTGAATGGATTCGGTCTGGCCGGCGGTGAGTTGGTTCAGCACGTTTAGTAAGTCGTCGGCCTCTCGGTGGTTGGGCATGCTGACGTCGTCGGTGGTGATCGTCAGGGTGCCGTCGTGCGCGATGTGCACGCGAATGGCGTCGGGTCTGTGCATGAGCGGCTCCTTCCCATGCGGAGATTAGAACTTGCTGAGGACGAAGGTGGATTCAGAGGTGTCGCAGGATTCGAGGGTCCAGCCGAATCAGGACGCCACGCTGTCAAGGACCTGCTGGGCGTAGGATCGCTGCAGCGTGTTGACCAGTTCTTCCTGGCCGCGGGGAATCGCGACCGACTGGGCGGACACGAGCAGCGAAATCCCGTCGGGGGTCTGGATGCGAAGGGACTCTCCCTCTGGGATCACCGTCCATCCGAGCCGTTCGGCGGCTTGTGTGAGGAGCGTCCGATCGGCGGCTTTCAGTTCGACTGTCGTCGTCACGGTCGTCCAGCACGGCATGGGGACCTCGCGGAGAAAGGAGAGAGATTCACTTACGCCTCGTACATGCGGAGGCTCGCTCCCTGGGCGGCCTCGGCGTCGATCGCGGCCATCAAGTCCCCCTGGCGAGTTTCTCCGGAACCCCGTATTGGCAGGACACAAACTATCTGTCCAACATCACACCGCAGAAGAGCGCGCTGAATCAAGGACCGTGGGCGAAGCTTGAGCAAGCGGTGCGAGACCTGGCGCAGAAAGATGGAGTCGAGGGTGTCTACGGCATGACGGACCCCCTTTTTCAACGCATCATGCCGCAATTGCCCAATGCGGACGAGCCCCACGTCATCCCCAGCGGCTACTGGAAGATCGTGGCGGTGAAGGAAGGGAACACGGTCAAGGTTGCGGGGTTCATCTTGGATCAGGACACCACACGTGGGGCGAATTTCTGTTCTGGGTTGACGACGGTCGATGACGTCGAACAGCGGACGGGGCTGGATTTCTTCCACGCCCTTCCTAAAGAAACCCAAGCGGTCCTCGAAGGTGAGACACGAGCACTCGCCCCCGCGTTGGGATGCGGGGAGTCAGCCACTAAGGAAAGGCCAGCTCGTGAAGGCAATGAGGGCCCCACGGTCACGGGCGCCCCCGCGCAGGCGCCGATTCTCGCCAACAAGCGAAGCAAAATCTGCCACTGGGCCGGGTGTCCGGGATATGATCGCATCAGCGAGGCCAAGCGGGTCGAGTTTAAGACCCGCGAAGAGGCGGAAGCCGCGGGCTATCGGGCGGCACGGAATTGCTAGGCATGCGGCCAACAAGGTGAATTCCAAGCTTGCAATTCCCCGAGCGTTGTTGTGGCACTCCGCTTCAAGGCAGCGTGTCAGGGGGGTGTCGACGGATTGACGACGGAACGGTCGGAGGAAGGGGGGTTGGATCGGTTCTAGTCGGAATCCCATGAGAGGACTGGGAGGTGCTCAACCCCCGCCATCGCCGCATGGGACACGGCGATTCGTGCGTCAGGAGGGGAGTGAAAGGGTGGAGCTGGCGAGAGGACTCGAACCTCCAACCGGCGGTTTACAAA